>Ga0172375_10002426_pt1 | contig 29016 bp, 25 predicted proteins | sample LakKiv1m_FD_114537 | JGI IMG/M metagenome (GOLD analysis project Ga0172375, IMG submission 114537) | Freshwater microbial communities from Kabuno Bay, South-Kivu, Congo - kab_092012_11.1m | ecosystem: Environmental > Aquatic > Freshwater > Lake | place: Democratic Republic of the Congo... | reverse complement strand
TGCGAGATCTGCCTTTTTGTCTGCCATGGATATCTTCTCCTCATCATGGGTTGGTCGCCATCTCAGGCGGTGATCCGGAGCTGATATCACAGGCAGCCCCATCCGTCAATCCATATTCGGCAGTTCGGTCCCTTCTCTTTCTTATCTATGCGTGAATCGAGCGTCTCTTCGTCGGATAGTCTCCTGACATGGGGTTGGCGAAGTGGGCCGTGGCGTTTGACAGATTGTAAAATCTTCTGACATACCGTGTGACCCCGTGCGCCCGTTTCTTGTCTGGGATAGGGATGTTTTTGATATCATTTAAATAGGTTAGTGAAATATATGCGAGGGTTCGATCCTTGGCACATCTGATGCTGTTTATGCAGCTATACAGGCCCAGAAGGCGCGTTTTCGGGTTGCCCTTGGAAGGGGGTGCTTCACTTGACAACGGGGCTACGAGTTGGTAAAGACAAAGGGATCTAATGTGCCTAACCTTATGGAATCAGTTTGCTCCGCAGGCAACCCCAAAAAACCTGGCCTGGCTTTGAGGAGGGGGTTTCTTTGGGTCGAATAACATATGTCGCGATAACCCCATTTAGGAGGAAAAACCATGCGCCAAAACGGAGAAAACAAGATTCTGATCCCGATGGACGGCTCGAATTTTGCGTTTGAGACCGTAAGATACATCTCCAACATCTCGTCGCTCCAGGACCGTCGGATTGTTCTGTTCACCGTGTTCAACAAGGTCCCCGAATATTTTTTGGATTTCAGGAGTAATCCGGCCTTTCGGCCAAGGATCCTGGAGATCCAGTCCTGGCAGACCCAGTTGGGGACAAATCTGGAGACCTACATGCATGAGGCACGGGAGGTCCTGCTGAAATCGGGTTTTTCCGACAGTCGGGTGGAAATCCGTATCCATGAGATGAAAAAAGGCATTGCCCGGGACATCATTCGAGAGGCAAAGGAGGGTTATGAGGTTGTGGTTGCGGGCAAGAGAGGCATGGGCAGGATCGCCGGCATTGTCCTTGGAAGCGTGGCCATGAAGCTCCTTCAAGGCATCTCCTTTGCCCCCCTTATTCTTGTAGGGAAAGACCCGCGTCCCGGGAGAATCTTATTGACTTTCGACGGGTCTGAGGGTAGCATGAAAGCAGTTATGGCCGTGGCGTCTCTGTTGGGCAGGAGCGATTGGGAAGTCAATCTGACCCATGCGGTCCGTCTTGGCCCAGAGGAAAAGGAGGCCATCCATGAGGCCGAGCTTGAGATCGGTGCCGCGTTCGATCAGGCCGTGGATATCCTCATAAAGTCCGGAATCCCTCAGGGCCGTATCACGACCCAGATTATCACGGGGGTTCCAAGCCGTTCAGAAGCCATTGTCAAAGAGGCCGGACAGCGGGGATGCGGGACCATTGCCGTGGGCAGGCGAGGACACTCTAAGGTATCTGATTTCTTCATGGGAAGGGTGAGCCATAAGATCGTGCAGATGTCTAAGGGACATGCGGTGATGGTGGTCAGTTGACCTGACCCTAAACGACGGCCTGCGGTGCTTCCATATCCTTCTCTGGACCGGTCGCAGGCCGGTTGCAGGGGGTTGCGGGGTTCAGGATGAACAAGCCGAAAAGGAGCGTCCCTGTTGCCGAAGATGACCCCAGATTAGAAGAATGGCGGGGTCCGCTGGTGCGCGGTCTCTTTCTGTGGCGCTGTCCCTGTCTCCCCTTCTGGATTCCATCCCCATATCCTGGAAATGTCCCAGAGTTGCGAAATGCGGTTGAATGCGCCGTCAATATCTGCCAGAATGAGCGCATCGGACCGGAACATCTCGCCGCCTGCCTGACAGTCCCGCAGCCGACGGCCGAACCGGCAGGCGTTGTGAAGCCGGTCGCTCCGGCGGGCAATCCCACTGGACGGAAAACCTCGGTGCTTCCCCATGCCTCGCCGGAGGAACTCTGCCATTTGATTCTCGCTCAAGACGTGCGAACGGTGGTCCGCGGCGCCATTGAAGAGGAGTATTACCAATGCCTGACATGGAAAAAATAGCGGTCATTGATTCCCTCATGGGGCCATGGAAAAAGGTCATGCAAAGATACATGGAGGGTCGCTTACGCCCCGGAGACATCCTCCGCCAACGCCCGGAACGTACAAACCATGCGCAATCTGATCGGTAGGTATCTGAATTTTAAAGAGGAGGAAGAGCGCTTATCGCCGGCCTGGTATAAGCGATTTCGGCGAAAGATGACCATCCTTGTGCTGGTGATCACTCTGGTGCCGCTGTTTTTAATGGCCACGATCAATTATTACCTTTACCAGAGCGCCTTGAAGACAGAAATTGTCACGCCGTTGAAGGCCATGATCAACAAGACCAAGCACTCCTTTGAGCTATTCCTGGCCGAAAGGGCGTCCGCGGTCAGTTTTATCGCTTCAGCTTATACGTTCGAGGACCTGGCCGACCAGAATACCCTGAGCCGTATCTTCCAGGTCATGAAGAGCAATTTCTCCGGCTTTATAGACCTGGGACTCATTGACTGGACCGGCAGGCAGGTTTCTTACGCCGGTCCCTATTCATTGGAGGACAAACGATACGCCGACCAGGCCTGGTTTCAGGAGGTCCAGATTCAAGGTAAGTATATCAGCGACGTGTTCATGGGTTACCGCAAGTTTCCCCATTTTGTGATCGCGGTTCAGCACACGGAGCCCACCGGACACTTCTGGGTACTCAGGACGACCATCGACACGGCGACCTTCAACAATCTCATTGCCTCTATGGGCCTGGATGCCTCTACGGATGCCTTCATCCTCAACCGGGAGGGGATTTTCCAGACCACATCCAAGTTCTACGGGCAGGTCCTCGATAGATGTCCCCTTGAAGCTCCGCCTGTCAGCTTGGAGCCCAACGCCCTGGAGACCAAGGACAACCAGGGTCAGCGAGTTCTCCTTGCCTACACCGATTCTCTTACGCCGCCATTCCGTCTGGTCTTAGTCAGGCAGCACTCCGAGGTGCTCAAGAGCTGGATCGCTTTCAGAAGTGAGATATTTCTCGTATTCACTGCGAGCGTCATTGTGATCTGGTTGGTCGTGTTTACCCTCATCAGCGTCATGGTCAGGCGGATCGAAGAGTCCGACCAAGAACGAGAACTGGCCTACCACGAAATGGAATACAGCAACAAGCTCGCGTCCATCGGCCGTCTCGCTGCGGGAGTCGCCCATGAGATCAACAACCCCCTGGCCATCATCAACGAAAAGGCCGGGCTAATGAAGGACCTGATGAACATGGGCGGCGGCGTGTCGGACACGAACAGGTTTCAGGCCCTGACCGATGCCATCTTGAATTCCGTGGAGCGCTGTAGGGCGATTACCCATCGCCTCCTCGGGTTTGCTCGGCGGATGGACGTGACCATCGAGGCCATTGACGTCAACAGTCTTCTGGCTGAGGTGTTCAGTTTTCTGGAGAAGGATGCCCAGCACCGAAACCTGGTCGTCACCATGGACCTGGCCCAGGGCTTGCCCTCCATCCTTTCCGACCGGGGCCAGCTTCAACAGGTATTTCTCAATATCCTCAACAACGCCTTTGATGCGGTCAGGGACGGCGGGCAGGTGACCATCCAGTCACGGGCCCCTGACCAGGAGTTCGTCCAGGTGTCCATCATGGACAATGGGGTAGGCATGTCGGAGGAGACCCTGAGGCACATATTCGAGCCCTTTTTCTCCACGAAGAAGGGATACGGGACCGGATTAGGCCTCTCCATCACCTATGGCATCATCGAGAAACTCGGGGGTAAAGTCGAGGCGGAGAGCCAGTTAGGCAAGGGAACAACGTTCCGCGTCCTTCTGCCCCAGAAGAGACAAGAGGGAGGGGCATAGCCGTATGGAGAAAAAGATGAAGGTGCTCCTGGTGGATGATGAAGCGGAATTTGTGCAAACGTTAGCCGAACGTCTGCAGATCAGGGGAATCGAGACCTTGGTGGCCATTGATGGTATCGAGGCGTTGCGTCTGATTGACGAGGAAGAGCCTCCGATCGTCGTCCTTGACGTCATGATGCCGGGCCTGGGCGGCCTGGAAGTCCTCCAGCGTCTAAAGTTAGGCCACCCGAATATCCAGGTTATTTTGCTGACCGGTCATGGTTCCACCAAGGATGGGATTGAAGGCATGCGCCTGGGGGGCTTCGATTACCTGATGAAACCGGTACGCATCGAGGATCTGATGAAAAAGATGGAGGAGGCTTACGAGGCCTTTAGTACATCCAGCATAACAGAGGGGGGGTCGGAATGAGTCAGAAGGAAATCGCCTTCATGGGCCGTATCATCGCGAGTCTGAGTCACGAGATCAAGAATGTTCTGGCCACTATCAAGGAATCGGCCGGCCTGATGGAAGACATCCTGAATCTCCGTCCTGAAACGGATGCTCCGCACCAGGCCCGACTCGTCAAGGCCGCGGGCAATATCAGGAAACAGGTGGATCGGGGAGTGGATGTCGTTATGGGCCTCAATTGTTTTGCTCACAGCATGGACGAACCGATGGCCCAGATTGATCTCAACGAACTCACAGCTCAGATGGCCTTCCTGATGCAGCGGTTCGCCCACAAATCAGCGATCGGTCTAAGCGCGGCGCCGTATTCCGAACCTCTCAACATCGTGACGGATCCCTTTCGTCTGGAGATGCTGCTTGCCGCTGCCTTGGATGTCTGTCTGACGCGTGCCGACAAAGGCTCAAGGCTTGTCATCCAGCCGTGCCGCGTTGAGGGTCGGCCGGCCGTCTGGATAGGCGCCGCCCCAGATGAGCCCCCAGATACCCTTCCCCCCACAGTCGCCTTCCCCGAAGACCTCTTTGCACTGAAAGGGGGTCTGGAACATCTGCAAGTCAATATCTACGATTGCGGATCGGCGGGTCTCCATGGCGTCCTCATCCTGTTCAAATGATCGATCGGAGGTTTCATTGTGTCTCATATCGGTGATTCAGAGTGTCTCAAAGCGTTTCAGGATCGATGGCTGCAATATCCTAAATCACAGGAAGTTGCTCTTGCAATGGGGCATGGTTGGCCCATATATCCCTGAGTCTCTCTCATTAAAGAAAAGGATCGATTGTGGAAAAGTTCAAGGTATTGCTCGTGGATGATGAAGAGGTGTTTGTAAGGACCCTTTCTGAACGTCTCCAGATGCCTGATCTGGAATCCCAAACGGCTTTCGACGGCGAGCAGGCCCTCGAAGTGGTTCGTGACGGCATTCCCGATGTCATGGTCCTTGACCTGAAAATGCCGGGCATTGATGGCATGGAGGTTCTCCGCCGTATGAAGAAGCACTACCCGAATGTGCAGGTGATCATTCTCACCGGCCAAGGATCGGACAAGGATGAGGCGGAGGCTCGGCGCTTAGGGGCGTTCGACTATCTTCAAAAGCCGGTCAACCTGGAACATCTGATCGAGGTTTTGAAAAGGGCGTACCAAAACAAGATGGACAGGCCCCTGAAGACCGACACCTTCTCTGAAGCATGAGAACCCGTACGGAATGTTCATTTTTGAAAGACGAGGAGAATAGGTTTGGCCCCCGAAGGGGAAGGGGTCAATTTGAAAGACGGAAACAAGGAGGAATCGTATGCCGGATGGTGTAAAGGTTTTAGTGGTTGACGATGAAGAACCATTCGTTGATGCCCTGGCTCAACGTCTGGAATTAAGGGGCTTTACCGTCCTGACCGCCTTCAACGGCGATGCAGCCCTGGCCGTCGTACAGGAGAAGCCGGTAGATGTGGTGGTCTTAGACGTCCTCATGCCTGGCAAGGATGGGGTCGAAACACTAAGGGAGATCAAGCAAAACAAACCATTGGTGGAGGTCATCATGCTAACCGGCCATGCTACTGTAGAGACGGCCATCGAAGGGATGAGATTGGGCGCCTATGATTACCTGATGAAGCCCACCGACACAGATGACCTGGTGACTAAGATCAACAAAGCCCATGGCCGCAAGTCTGACCACGAGGAGCGGATTCGTCAGGCGAACATTGATAATCTGCTTAGAACACGAGGCTGGTAGGAAAGACCCGCGGGCGACGGTTTAGTGGATTTCATCACGTCCATCATGGAAGGGCAGGGCCTCTGGCGAGACCCCTTGGCCAACATCTGCCGGAAGGCCGCTCAAATCAAGGTCAGCAGCATTATGTACACCCCGGGTGAGGGCGAATATGTCAAAGAGGAGGCCACCCTTGCTCAAGCTATCCACCAGTTGATCATGGGGCGCCATCAATCTCTTCTGGTGACAAGACAAGGAGAGGTGGTCGGGGTTTTGCGCCTTTCAGACGTGTTTGTCGAGGTGTGCAACCTGATAAAGGCCTGCCCTGCGGCGTGAGGTAAATACCGACAGGAGTTTTCGACAGATCGCTAATAGAGAATGGAGAACGAAACATGGCGAACGCAATCAGTGACAACAAGGTTGACTGGAAGCGGATCTTTTTTATTTTTTTGGGATTGATGCTCTTTTTTGTGGTTTACTACATGCCCTCTTGGAAGGATGCAGTGGATCCCACAGGGAAGGCCTTCCCCCTGACCAGGGAAGGGAAGGCCTCTATTGCCCTTTTTCTTCTGGCAGGCGTCTGGTGGGTGTTTGAGGTGCTGCCCATAGGGGTGACCAGTATTGCCATCGGGGTAATGCAGGCCCTCTTTGCCATTCGAAGCGCCAAGGATGCCTTTCGGGACTTCATGGACCCATCGGTCATGTTCATCTTTGGGTCTGTGGTGGTGGGGCTTGCCTTTACGCGGTCAGGCCTTACCAGGAGGCTTGCCTACAAAATGCTGGCCATTGTGGGGGAAAATACCCGAATGATCCTGCTGGGATGTCTCGTGGTGACGGCCGGGCTCACCCTCTTTATGGCCCATACGGCCGTGGCAGCCACGATCTTTCCCCTCCTCATTGCCATTTACGAACTCTATGGGGAGGGAGACAAGCAGACCAACTTTGGAAAATCTCTCTTTATCGGCATGGCCTATGCCGCCGGGGCAGGGAGCATCATCAGCATGCTCGGGGCGGCCAGGGGTCCTGCGGCCGTGGGGATGTTCAAGGAGTTTACAGGCATGGATGTCGGGTTCTTTGATTTTCCCAAATACATGTTTATTATTGGAGCGGTCATGGTCATCTTGATATGGCTTTATCTGTCCATGGTTTTCAAGCCTGAGAAAAAGAGTATCCCAGGATTGAGGGAGCGCGTGAAGGCCCTCTCTGACGGCATGGGGCCCATCACCAGAAACGAGATCTTTGTGATCCTGTGTGTGGCCCTGGTAGTGATAGTCATGGGGCTTCAGTCCTTCATTCCGGCCCTTTCCAAGTTGGACCGTGCGGCCATCATGCTGGTCTCAACCCTTCTCTTTTTCCTCTTTGGCGTCCTGACCGTGAAAGACCTGGAAGACATCCCCTGGAACATCATCCTTCTCTTCAGCGGGGCTATGAGCATCGGCTTCTGCCTGTGGCAAACAGGGGCGGCCCAATGGATGGCCATCAACTGGCTCATCATGTTCCAGAAGGCCCACTGGCTGGTCTTTGTCCTGAGCATCGCCGTCTTTGTGCTTCTGATGACCAACTTTATCATGAACGTGGCGGCCATAGCCATTTCCCTCCCTGTATCCTTGGTCATTGCCAAGTACCTGGGGGTCTCCCCCGAGGTGATCCTCTACGCCTCCCTGGTCGTCGCCGGACAGCCTTTTCTTCTTCTCATCGGGGCCGCACCCAACGCCATTGCCTATGAATCCAAGCAATTCAGCACAGGTGAATTCTTCAAACACGGGATCGTGATGAGCGTGGTGCTGATCGGCGTGCTGGCCCTGGCCATTGTTACCTTGTGGCCCCTTTCGGGCATGCCCATCACCCTTAAGTGATCCCTGGGGCCATCTTGAAAAGAAGCCGCGACCTGATTGGGCCGCGGCTTCTTTTGGCCCTGCGGCGTCAAGCTTCCATCCCCTTTACAGATTGTAAAATCCCTTGACACAAATCCCTCTTCCCCTTTGTGGAACCCTCGTTTTCCTTTGGGAAATTTACTTTTAACTTCAAATAGATACCTTATGTCCAGAAACCAAGGAAGCTTTGGCACATGGCTTGCTGTGAAAACCATATAGCCGGGACGTCGTCTCTCGGCCTCGAGAGAGATGGGGTTGGATGCCGGTGAACCCCTGAAACCTTTGGCAATGGACAAACCATCCATGAGCGAACACCCTCGAAACAGAGATTTCACCATCCTTGTGGCAGACCGAAATCCCCATGTAAGGGATTTCCTGAGACGGGAGATGATGTCCGAAGGATTTCAGGTGGATCTGGCAAGAAATGCCGATGAGGCGCTCAAACGTGTTTATCAGGATGAATCCATTGACCTGATCATCATTGATCCTGATCTGCCCGATGTCTCTCAAGAAGAGCTACTGGCAAAACTCTCGGATCGAATCCCGGACCTTCCGATCGTGGTGCATTCCTTCTCCGCCCAGTATGCCTATTGTCCGGAGGAGCCATCCAGTCTGACCTTTGTGAAAAAGGATGGCGAGAGCATAGAGGCTCTGAAACGGATCGTGATGAAGATCCTCATGAAGACACACCGCCCGCCTGTGACAACCCAGCCGGATAATGGAACCGATCAAGAAGAAACAACCGGTCAAATTTCTTGACAGAAGAGAGGGCCGCGCCTAAACTATATCGTAGCCGTTCACGGGTTCAGAGGTTCAGGGGTTCAACGTTGGATTTATACACACGGATGCCAGTTCTGCGCCGTTTCGTGCAAGGAGAACCTCCAGGGGCATCATTCCACTCTCGAAAGTCGGCTGCCCATTGGAAGCCCATCACTACAGGCAGCTTATGTTTCAAGGCCTTCGGGTTTTGAATCCCGTCCTCTTTCCTAACCCTGAATCCCGCTGTAGCGGGAAACCCAGAACGTGTGAACCCTTACAATATATCCTTCCGTAGGAGTCAGGACGACCGCTGTAAAGGCTAAGAGACCATCATGTGGAGAGGCGTCAGTCTGCGAATTCGAATTTACCTCATCCTGGTCTGCCTGGTGACCATCACCATGGGAGGAGGCCTGGTGATGGTGTGGTACACCTACCGGATGCAACACCTCCTCTCCCATATCGTGGACAGGGATGTGGCGACCTTCCGCGCAGCCCTGACCCTTGAGAACGCCCTGGCCAACCAGAAGGGCTTTCTCACCTATTTTCTCTTAGACGGAGATCCCGACTGGCTTCGACAATTGGGGGAATACCGGCAGATTTTCAGACAACGCCTCGATCACGTGCGACTCCTTGTGGCGGCGCCGGAGGAAAAAACGGCCCTTGATACCATTGAGTCGGAATACAACGCCTATATTGACATCAAGGATCAGGTCATCGAGCATTACCGGAGAGGGAATCACTCTCCGGCCGACAGACTGCACAAGGAGGTTCGGGACCGATTTTTCAGCCTTTTAAACCGGTGTGAGAAGTTCAACGACCTGACCCTGCAGAAGATGTCTGACGTGCGGAACAGGAACCGTGCAGATGGAGGGGAGCTTCGCATCATTGCCGTGACGGTCATGGGCGTGGCACTCCTTCTGGGGATTGCCCTGGCCTTTGTCCTGGTCAACCAGATCCTGAGGCCGCTTCGCATGCTGGCGTCGGAAACCCGCCCCGAGGGAGGCTTGGCTGGATCGGACAATGAGGTAAAGGCCCTGACCCAAAGCGTCCGGGGCCTCATCGAGGACGCGGACCAAACCCAGGTGGCCCTGGCCAGGAGCCGGGAGAATCTGCTTCAGGCCGAAAAAATGGCCCTGGTGGGCAAGTTGGCCGCGGGCATGGCCCACAGCATTCGCAATCCCCTCACATCGGTCAAGATGCGGTTGTTTTCCGTGGGCCGGGGCCATACCCTTTCCAAGAGCCAGGAAGAAGATTTTGCGGTCATCTCCGAAGAAATCCGCCACATCGACGCCCTGGTGGAGAATTTTCTCGAGTTCTCCCGGCCCCCGAAGCTCAAGATACAGGCAATCAGCCCTTCCCTGGTGGTCGATCGGACCCTGCAACTGCTGCACCACCGCATTCGATCCTTCGGCGTCACCGTCAAGAGCGAGCGGAACGGCCCAATCCCCCAAATCCAGGGGGATGTCGAGCAATTGACCGAGGTCCTGGTGAATCTCGTGGTGAATGCCTGTGAGGCCATGGACGGGGATGGATCGATACTGATCCGGGAGGAGGCCGTGGACGGGAAAGACGGCCGGGTCATGATCCTCGAGGTCTCCGACACAGGACCTGGAATCCCGGAACCCCTCCTGTCAAAGGTTTTCGATCCGTTCTTCACCACCAAAGAAGAAGGAACGGGCCTGGGTCTCAGCATTGTCAGGCGCATCGTGGAGGAACATGGGGGAAGTCTGGAAGTCCGCTCCAGGGAAGGGAGCGGTGCCACATTCACGATCACCCTGCCGGTGGACCCCACGGCCCAGAACGCGTAAACCGGTATTCTAAAGATGAACGTCCAAGATTGAACGATTGAACCTTTAAATCCGTTTGCTTCGACCTTTCAGTTTTAACCCCTGAACCCCGAAGGGAGCACCCGTGAGCACCATATTGATCATTGACGATGATGATCAGCTCCGCATCAGTTTTGAGAGGCTGCTGACCGAGGAAGGCTATGGGGTCCGCACTGCCCCGTCAGGGGAGATAGGTCTCAGGGTCTTTGGCGAGGAGTCTCTGGACCTCGTTATCCTCGACATGCGTCTGCCGGGCATGAATGGAATGGAGGTCTTTAAGACCATCCACAGGCGTGAGCCCAAACTCCCGGTCATCATCATGACCGCTTACGGGACCACGGATACGGCGATAGAGGCCACCAAGTTGGGGGCCTTTGATTACATCTTAAAGCCGTTTGACATCCCCGAGATGTTGAACGTGATCCGGCAGGCCCTGGACGCGGGCCGATTCATGCGCTCCCCTGTGGCCATGAATGCGGTTCCGGAGGCGATGCCCAGGGAGGCCATCGTCGGCAGAAGCAGGCCGATGCAGGAGGTCTACAAGGCCATCGGAAGAGTTTCTCCCACCGATGCCACGGTCCTTATTCGGGGAGAATCCGGGACCGGGAAGGAACTGGCGGCCAGGGCCGTATATCAGCACAGCCTTCGCGCCGACAAGCCCTTTTTGGTCATCAATTGCGTGGCCATCCCGGAAAACCTTCTGGAGAGCGAGCTGTTCGGCTACGAAAAAGGGGCCTTTACGGGCGCTACCCACCGCAGAATAGGAAAGATTGAACAGGCCGGCGGCGGAACGGTCTTTCTCGATGAGATCGGGGACATGTCCCCCGGAATCCAGGCCAAGATCCTCCGCTTGCTCCAGGAGAGAAGCATTGAACGCCTCGGGGGACGCGAGACCATTCCGGTGGATGTTCGGATCATCGCCGCCACAAACCGGGACCTGGAGGCGGGCCTGGAACAGGGCCGGTTTCGCGCTGACCTCTACTATCGCCTCAAGGTAGTGACGATCCATTTGCCGGCCCTGCGGGACAGGGCCGAGGATATCCCCTCTCTCGTAAATTATTTCCTTGCGCGATTTTCCCATGAGATAGGAATCACCAACCCCGGGATTTCCGAAGAGGCCCTGACCCGTCTCAGGCGATATTCCTGGCCGGGCAACATCCGGGAACTCGCCAACACGGTTCACAAGGCCTTGATCTTCAACCGAGGGGCCCCGGTCTCGCCCGAGGATATCTCCCAGGTCTTCGAGGCGAAGGATGTGGATCGCGGAGGAGACCCGGAAGGGAGTGGGGAACGCGTTCGGCAGTGGGTTCGCGGCATGCTCACTTCGCAGAAAAGCGATCACCTCTTTGATTCCTGTGTGGATGCATTTTCCACCATCGTCCTGGGAGAGGCCCTGAATCTCACCGGTGGAAACCGAAGCCGAACCGCCAGGCTTCTGGGTCTGTCCAGGCCTACGCTCCACTCCAAGATCGAGAAGTACGGGCTCAAGTTCGAGACCTCTGTCAGAAGTTCATGACCCCTCCACCCACGCCTCTTTTACAAGGTGTAAAAAAATCAGACATCCCTATCTCCCTATTCCAACCCCTTCAATCTGAGTCATTGACATTGACATAATTATTATAATAACTTATGCCTTAGACCGTCGCTCATTTTCCGGCACGTTCCTTGCTGAGAAACAGATAGGAACCAGCGACCCGTTCGCCTGGCAAAGATGACCAGTGGAGAGAGGATGCCCTTGAGAGAGAATCCGAATCAGCGCGGGCAGAATGACGAAGGCCAGCGGTATTACCGTACCCTCACCCGAAACATGGTACTGACGATCATTCTCGTATCGTTCATTCCCTACGTCATCGTCACCGCGATCCTTCTGTATCAATTTCATGCATCCCACCGCGAAAAGGTCATTGCCCACCTCGAAGGATTGGTCAAAAAACACAAGCAGAATATCGATGCATTCCTGAAAGAAAAGCTGGGCAACCTGAGTTCTCTTGCCAAGACCTTCAGTTACGAAGAGCTTTCCAACGAGGAGTTTCTGAAAAACAGACTGGAGATGCTGCAACAGGCCTACGGCCCCTTTTTTGTGGACCTTGGGGTCATCAATGCGAGGGGAATTCAGATCAGCTACGCAGGCCCGTTTCAGTTGGTAAAGGCATCCTATGGGGATGCAGGCTGGTTCAAAAGCGCGATGAAAAGGGAATACTACATCAGCGATGTCTTTTCCGGACTCCGGGGACTTCCCCATTTTATCATCGCGGTCAGGGAAAACTGGCTGGGAGATCCCTGGATATTGAGGGGGACCATTGATTTTGTGGCCTTCAACAACCTGGTCGAACAGATCCGCATTGGACAGACGGGCTTTGCCTTCATCCTCAACAGGGATGGAGAACTCCAGACCAAACCCTCCTACCCTGTGCGTGCCGACCATGAGCCCTATGCGGCCATCCTGAAAAGAGAAAAAAGGGCTGAGGACCAGGTCAGCACCTTTGAATGGACAGATGAATCCGGAGTGAAAAGCATCTATGTGACGGCCTTTCTCAAGGGTGGAGACTGGGTCCTGGTATTTCAGCAGAAGGTCTCGGATGCCTTTTCAGATTTTGAGAGGGCCCTGCGGGTGACCATGGTGGTGCTGGCGTTGGGCCTTCTGGCCATACTGACAACGGCATTTCTTCTGTCAAGAAGGATGGTGGGCCGAATCGCCAATGCCGACCGGGAAAAGCATATGATGAATGAACAGGTGGTGGAGACAGGAAAACTTGCCTCGGTGGGTGAGCTGGCAGCCGGCATAGCCCATGAGATCAACAATCCCGTAGCCATCATGGTGGAAGAGGCGGGGTGGATAGAAGATCTCCTGGAAGATGACGATTTCAAGGACGGGGCCAATCTCAAAGAATTCAGGCGCGCCCTGGCACAGATACGAACCCAGGGCAAACGCTGCAAGGAAATCACACACAAGCTGTTGAGTTTTGCTCGGAAGACGGATGAAAGGGTCCTGGAGTTTGATATCGGTGAAGTCATTCAAGATATCGTGGCGCTTTCGGGCCAGAGGGCAAAATACAGCAACGTGGCCGTCAAGCTCAATCTTGACAATGCCCTTCCCAAAGTCAGGCTGTCGCAGGCGGAACTCCAGCAGGTGCTCCTCAATTTGATCAACAACGCCCTTGACGCGATGGAAAAGCAAGGGGGATCTCTTGAAATAAACAGCAGGGAGGAGGATGGGATCCTGGTTATAGAGGTGGCCGACAACGGCCCGGGCATCCCTGCAGCGAACCTGGGACGCATATTCGACCCATTCTTTACCACCAAACCCGTCGGCAAAGGAACGGGTCTGGGGCTGTCCATATGTTACGGCATAGTCAAAAAACTGGGCGGAGAGATAGAGGTGGCAAGCACAGTTGGCGTCGGAACCACATTTCGGATAAAGATGCCGCTGGAAAAAATTAAGGCCAAAGGGTCTGAAAACGGGAAAGGAGAATAGCTTATGACGATAGCAAAGGTCATGCTCGTGGACGACGAGGTTCCCTTCGTGGAGACGATGACAAAGCGACTCACAAAGAGGGGCCTGGATGTTGCCAGCGCGTTCAGCGGAAATGAGGCCCTCGATGCCCTGGCAAAGAATCAGGCCGTTGAAGTGGTGATTCTCGACGTCAAGATGCCGGGGATGGACGGCATAGACGCCCTGAGGGAGTTGAAGCGTCGGTATCCGCTTGTTGAGGTCGTCATGCTCACCGGACATGCTACGGTGGAGTCTGCCATAGAAGGGATGAAGCTGGGCGCCTTTGACTACCTGATGAAGCCCTGCGATATGGATGTGCTCATGGGGAAGGTTCAGGAGGCAGCAGCCAAAAAGAGACAGCACGAAGGCAAGATCATTGAGGCGCGTCTCAAAGAGATCGCGACACGGCGGGTTTAGAAGGATAAAGAGCATGCCTGGGCGAATCAAACTTCTTCTTGTGGACGATGAAGAGGCCTATGTGAATGTTCTGGCAAACAGACTGATGCGCAGGGACATGGATGTGACCAAGGCCTATAGCGGCAGTGAAGGCATCCAGGCCCTGAGAGGCCAGGACTTTCATGTAGCCGTACTCGATCTCAAGATGGAGGATATGGACGGCATCGAGGTGCTCAAGATCTTTAAGAAGATGGACCCGAAACTCAAGGTCATCATGCTGACAGGGCACGGATCGGCCCAGGCGGCGAGAGAGGGCATAGCCCTGGGGGCCTCCGGTTACCTGACCAAGCCCTGCGAGCTTGACGAACTTGTCGAGTTGATTCGCAAGACCGCCTCAAAGGAGGTTTGAAAAAGTGGATTCCTTCAAGGTGTTGTTCGTGGATGATGAGACTGAGTTCCTCGATACGCTGGTCAAGAGAATGAAGCGCCGCGATGTCCTGGCAAGCGGGGTCGGAAGCGGGGAAGAGGCCATTCGTTTTCTTGAGACAAGTCCGGTTGATGTGGTGGTTCTGGATGTCAAGATGCCGGGCATGGACGGGATACAGGTCTTAAGGGAGATAAAGCGGAGACATCCCCTGACCGAGGTGATCATGCTCACAGGCCATGCCAATGTGGAGGTTGCCATACAGGGGATGGAACTGGGGGCATTTGACTACCTGATGAAGCCGATGGATATCGATGAGCTTATCTACAAGCTTCAGGATGCCTGCAAGAAGAAATTCGTCCATGAGGAAAAGATTCGCAAGATGACTCATGGAGGCGCGTAGGATCAATAAGGGCGTTCGGCCCGCAACCCATATTGTTTCTTGAGAAAGGAGTTTCAAACCAATGGGATTTTTCAGATCGTGGGGACATTTCATGGCGATGGGTGCAAGGGCCCATGCCAAGTGGGAGTTGGATGTTGCGAGGACCATCCTGGGTGACCGAAGACGTCTCATCATCCTGGGGGTCCTGTGCCTTCCAGCCATAGTGGGAGGGATCGCCTTTGCGGATCAGATCAGCGGGACCCTTCCTAACATGCTCGGGGGGAAAGAGGCATATACCCCCGCCTTTTATTCATTTGGAATCTTTTTGGTTTCCATACTGATAGGTCTTGGGGCAGGCCTCATCACCGGCGCCATCGGCGCCGGGGGAGGCTTCATCATCGCTCCCGCCCTCATGAGCGCGGGAATAAAGGGAATCCTTGCAGTAGGGACGGATCTCTTTCACATATTTGCAAAGGCCATCATGGGAAGCGTAATCCACAGAAAGATGGGAAACGTCTCGGTTCCGTTGGCGGTGGTATTCATCATCGGGGCCATTATCGGGGCGACCACGGGAGGGGTTATCAACAGGGTGTTGTATGAAATCAATCCGGTGCTGAGCGACGCGTTCATTACCACCGTCTACTCCCTCATGCTGGGTTTTCTCGGCATATATTCCCTCTTTGATTTCTTGAATGCAAGGAAGAAAGCGGTCGCCAGTTCAGCTTCAGATGGAGGCGCCCACGGGACAAGGGATGAAGGGGCCGACATCGGTTCACTCCCCAAGAGACTGCAGGCCGTCAAGATTCCGCCGATGGTTAAATTCGACCATGATTTCACCCCTGGAGGGAGGAGCATTTCGTGGGTCTTTCTGGTCCTGAGCGGCGCCCTGGTGGGTCTTGCCGCGGGCATCATGGGTGTAGGGGGCGGCTTCCTGACATTCCCCATCTTTGTGTACATGCTGGGGGTCTCTTCTCTGACCACGGTAGGAACGGATATTTTCCAGATCGTGTTCACAGCAGGGTATGCATCCATCTCTCAATATGCCATCTACGGATTCATCTTCTACACCCTCGCCATGGGCATGCTCCTGGGTTCGCTGGTCGGGATACAGGTCGGCGCTATGGTGACCAAGGTGGTCAAGGGCATAACCATTCGAGGATTTTACGCCCTTGCAGTCATGGCCGGCTTTGTCAACAGGATCTTTGCACTGCCTGGGAAGCTCGCCGACATGAAGATTATTCCTCTGTCAAAGCAGACGACCCTCGTGCTGGATCAGATAGGCATCTGGGCCTTTTTCATTGTCATAGGCTTTTTTGGGGTATGGGTGATAGGAACCTTTTTCAAGAACATCAAAACGCTGAAGGGTCATGAGGTGAGGTGATGATAGCACATAAAAAGGAATTTTACTCTGGGTTGGGACTGATGGTTGCGTTTTTTGTCGTGCTGATCATATTCTTTTCGCCCATCTACCAGGGCAAGAACGGCCTTGACTTTCTTGACAATCTATACAATTCTATCTCCAAGGGGTCTGCCTATTACATCCCGGAGGCCAAAGAGAAGGCCATGCAGTTTAAGGACAAGCAATTTAGCGCCTCCCTTGCCATGGATAACGCCGATCAGGCGTCAAAGACCGCCCTCCTTTTCACAGCAGCAGGCGCCAAGGCCGAAGTCAAGGACAAGGGTCTCAAGATCACGGGGGATCTTGGCGCTGTTCTCCTGGCCTGCCTTAAAGACGCCGACGCCATGTACGGAAACAACGGGGAAGCGGTTTCCCGGAAATACGGCTATGATGAGCGCCAGGTCCTGTACAATTGGTGGAAGGCCTTTAAGGGAATAACAGCGAGCTTTAAAGATAACAAGCTCTTCAAAGAGGCTGACGCAGTGACGCTGGTGCTTAAGAAGGCGGTGGAGACTGCATATAATTACTATAAGATAGAGGCCCAGAAGATCGGCGATCGAATCGGAATTGTTATCTTCTCTCTGGTCTTTTATGTTGTGTATACGGTCTGGTACGGATTCGGCATCATGTTCCTCTTTGAAGGGTGGGGCATGAAGATAGGGCATTAGTATCTTATGACGGATTGAGGGATTCAGGAATTGAGGAATTTAGTACCTTATTCCCTGGTTTTTTGTCATGAAAGACAAGAACATCTCGGCACCATCCATTTGCATGTTCACGCTTCCGTCATTCCGGCACGTTTTTGGCCGGAATCCAGAGATGCGCTGGAGTGGATTCCGGCTAAGGGCATGCCGGAATGACGGGGCAGCACACAAGCACTTTGGTTGTGGTTATTCCGCGTTAGAACTACACATAATAAACAGTGGCGGGGCCCATGGGGCTGATTGAAAGGCTGCGCAATGCGTTTGCAGGGTACAGGAGAAAGGCCGGTCCCCTCAATGCAGAAGAGCTTCGAATAGCCTTCAGGGGCCGCTACCACCAGTTCAAGCTTCTGCTCAACGCCAACAACAGGGCCCTTGAGATCATGGCCGAAATGGAAGAGGCCCTCAAGGGCTCCTGGCCTTTTGGAATGCATTTTGTGAGGGCCAGATGCACATCGGTCGCTGCCAGCGTATTTCAGATGGCCAAACACCTGAATGAACTGGCCCCCGGCCCTTATGAAGGGCTCTTCGAACGCTTCAGAGAAATACAGAAAAAGATCAATCCCTATATTGCCGCCGCCATCCGCAGCCGGGAAGGACCCCTGGTCGTATCCCTGAATGAGGTGGACAGGAACACGGCAGACCGGGTGGGCGGAAAGATGGCCAACCTGGGGGAGATGAAGAATCGGCTGAGCCTCAATGTCCCGGAAGGTTTTGTCATTACGGCCCAGGCCTACTTTCGATTCATGGAGGCTTCGGGGCTTCAATCCGAGGTGGACAGGCTGATTCAGGCAACGGATGCAGAACGTCTTGACGCATTTTTCGCCTTGAGCGCCTCCATACAGCAGCTCATCATTGGGTCGCCGCTTCCTCAGGACCTGGAACAGGCGATAGTGGAGCATTACGGGATTCTGGAACAGAAGGTGAAAAGAAACGTGGCCGTTGCCATGAGGAGCAGCGCCCTGGGGGAGGATGCCTCGGGCGCATCCTTTGCCGGACAGTACCGCTCCCTCTTGAACATCCGCAGAGAAAATCTGTTTCAGGCCTACAGGGAGATTGTTGCGAGCAAGTATGGGCTGACCGCCATGACATACCGCCTCAACAGGGGAATACGAGATGAGGATGTGGCCATGTGCGTGGGGTGCCTCGCCATGGTGGACGCCGAGGCAGGAGGGGTAGCCTATTCCAGAAATCCCTTGCGGCCCGGCGACGATGCCGTTGTCATCAATTCGGTCCTGGGCCTCCCTAAATCCGTGGTGGATGGAAGCGGCGCCGTTGATATATTCACCATATCCAGGAGAAAGGAACCCCGTGAGGTTCAAAAGGAAATCGCCATAAAGGATACCAAGTTCCTCTGCTATCCCGATGAAGGGGTCTGCAGGATAGAGATCGCTGGAGAGGAGGGAGGGAGGCCTTCTCTGACAGACGATCAGGCCCTGGAGATCGCCGCCGTGTCGGATGCGCTTGAGGAATACTACGGCGCGGCCCAGGATGTGGAGTGGGCCCTCGACAAGATTGGGAAGATTGTTTTCTTGCAGTCAAGACCCCTTCAGCAGAGGGGTGGAGAAGGGGCGGAGGTCCCTTCCGAGATAAAGAAGGAACTGAAAGATTCGGTCCTGCTTACGGGAGGCGTTACAGCGAGTGGAGGCGCCGGAGCAGGGGCTGTATTCATCGTCAGAAAGGATATGGATGCCCTGTCTTTCCCGGAAGGAGGGATCCTTGTGGCCGAGCAGGCACTTCCCAGGTGGTCGCCGCTCTTATCCCGGGCCGCCGCAGTGGTAACGGAGCAGGGGAGCCTGGCCGGGCACCTGGGGAATGTGGCTCGGGAGTTCGGTGTTCCTGCCCTTTTCGGGGTCAGGGGTGCGGTTCTGCGGCTTGGAGATCAACAGGAGATTACTGTGGATGCCGATTCACGGGTCATCTATCAGGGGTGCATGGATTCTCTTGTAAGGACATCCGCCAAGAGAAAAGGACTCATGGAAGGAAGCCCGGTCCTTGAGACCCTCAGCGGGGTTTCCCAGCACATCATACCGCTTCATCTCCTGGATCCCGAATCGCCAGGCTTTATGCCTGCCCGGTGCAGAACCTTCCATGACATCACCCGCTTCTGCCATGAAAAGGCCGTCCACGAGATGTTCGAGTTTGGGAAAAGGCATCGTTTTCCCGAACGTTCCAGCAAACAGCTTCTGTGCGATGTGCCCATGCAGTGGTGGATTTTGAACCTGGACGACGGATATCTGGAGGAAGAAGAAGGGAGGTATGTCAGGATAGAGAACATTGTGTCGATTCCCATGAAGGCGATCTGGGAAGGGATCAGCGCATTCCCGTGGGAAGGACCTCCCCCCGTGGACGGAAAGGGCCTTATGTCCATCATGTTCCAGGCCACCGCCAATACATCCCTTGTCCCCGGCCTCAAATCCTCATACGCAAACCGCAACTATTTTATGATCTCCAAGAATTACTGCAGCCTGACATCCAGGCTGGGCTTTCACTTTTCTACCATCGAGACCCTGGTCAGTGAGAGATCCAGCGAAAACTACATCAGCTTCATATTTAAGGGAGGGGCTGCGGATTTTGAAAGGAGGCTGAAGCGCGTCCTCTTCGTAGGAGATATCCTGGAAGAACTTGGATTCAGGATCTCTATTAAGGAGGACACCCTCCTGTCCAGGATGGAGGACAGAGACATGGACTTTATGAAAGGGAGACTGACGGCGCTGGGCTATCTGACCATTCACACCCGCCAGTTGGATATGATCATGCTCAGGACGCCGTCTGTTGACCATTACCGAGCGAAGATGACCGCAGACATTGCAAAACTCATCGGCGTTCAGAACCAGTCATCCCCTCCCCTTTACACTGTGTAAAAAGCGCTGACAGATGCCTGCCCCGATCTCTATCGAGTGCTGCTCCCTCAGTCTGTAATCTGTTTTTATTTTGAATAGTTATCACCTATGACCCTCCGCTTTTCACTTGGCACATTAATTGCCTTAACCTCCTACTATATTTTCAATGAGGTAGTACATCTTAGACTACTTGGCACAGAATCTCAGATTATTTGAATCGATTTCTGTGCGGCATTCTTTCTGTGAACACCTTTCAGGGTATGGGTAGATAGGTTTCATAGGAAAACCTATTGGTCATCTTGATGGCAGGCATTGTGAGATCTTTGGGGTCGGTTTTTCAAGACCTGGTAGACAAGGCAAGGAGGTCAAAATGGCACATCATTCAGGAGCAACAACCGCCGCTGAACCCGGCAGCATATGGAAGAGCAGACCGGGCTACAAGCCCTTAATCATCGTTCCGGCTGCCATACTTTTTATTGTTCTGGTCATCATGCCTCCTCCTCAGGGCATGATAGACCTTGTGAGTATGGAAAAGCCATCAGGCTACTCTTTGCCGTCCGACTGCAGGAACATCACGGACAGTGTGAACAGGAAACTCAGTCCTGCGGCCTTCAAGGCAGCTCAGAAGGGACAGACCCTTTCCAACTCCCATGAAAAAGGGCTATTATCCAAGGCAGATGCGGCGCAACTGGCCAAGGTGATGCTCCTTATCTTTTGTCTATCGGTGCTCTTTTGGGGCACAGAGGCCCTTCCCCTGGGGGGAACGGATCTTATGGTTGCCGTTATGCTATATCTTTTCAGCATCTTGCCCATGGAGGAAATAGGCAAGGCCTATATGAGCGATGCGGTCTTTTTTATATTCGGCATACTGGCGGTGGCAGTGGGAGTGGCCAAAACAGGGCTGGACAAGCGGATAGGACTCATACTTCTGAGTCGAATCCATAGCGCAAAAGGGTTTGCACTGATCTTCATGCCGTTGCTTGCAATCGCCGCAGCCTTTCTTTCCGAGCATGCCCTGGTTGCACTGCTCATCCCGGTCCTGCTGGGGGTCTACAAGGTGACGTGCAAGATGTATGGGGTGGAAAAGGACCGGGCCTTGGCCGTCTTTCTGTTGCTGGGAATATGCTTTGCGGCCAACCACGGCGGGCCAGGTTCCCCTGCTGCAGGGGGAAGAAATGCCATCATGGTGGGCTACTTCATGCAACAGGGAGTCCCCATATCCTTCCTGGAATGGATGAAGTACGGCATGCCCTTCGTGCCCCTTATGGGAGTTGTGATAGGGGCCTACATGTATATCATGTTCAAGCCCAAGTTCAAGGTCAAAGACATCAACCCGGGAGAGGTGGTCAGATCCGAGGTGGCCAGGATGCCCAAGTTTGGCGGCAAAGAGGCCCTCATGGCGGTTATCCTCGTACTCCTTGTGGCAGCGTGGGTCATCCTGGGTGAACACTCAGGCCTGGGGGGGCCGACCCTCTATGCGGTTATGGCGATGTTTCTGGGTCGAATCATTACCTGGGATGACATTCAAGAGGGGGTCGCCTTTGACGTGGTAGGCCTGTACGCAGCGGCAACCGCCATGGGCGCGGCCCTCAAGTTCACTGGAGGGGCCCTGTGGCTGGCCACAAGCTTTGTGAGCATCCTGCCGGATTTCATGGCGAAAGGAGATATGCTGGTGATCGGTGTGAGCATATTGACGGGCACCATGACCAACTTCATGAGCGACGGCGCCACGGTAGCGGCCCTTGGCCCCATCGTCCTTCCCATGGCGGCATTAAGCGGGGCGCATGTGTGGAAGCTGGGTCTCGCCTGCGCCTTTTCCTCTTCCTTCGCCAACTTCCTTGTTGTTGGAACCCCCAATAATGCCATTGCCTTCGGCATGGGAAGGGACCCCGTGACAGGAGAGCGGCTTTTGGATGTAATGGATTTTGTGAAGTACGGCTTGCCTGTTACGATCCTGGCATGGCTTGTGCTCTGGTTCTGGACCATCCTGGGGTATTGGCGGTTCATGTCATGGCCGGTCGTCCAATAGGGCATCTGCAGAGAGGCAACAGCAAGAGGATAGAGCCATGAGAAACGAACTTTACGCAGGTCTTCGAAGAAAAATAACGGCTATTACCCTCGTGGTATCTATCACCCCTCTTCTCGCCTTGGGGGCAACTATCTACTTTCAGTTTTCCGGAATGTACCGGGATAAAATCAAGGAACAGATATATTACAGGGCAAAGACCCAGGCCGATGGAGTTGATCTGTTTCTAAAGGAAAGAACAGCGATCCTGGGAGCCATGGCCGATACAAATCAGTTCAATTTCATTGTCGAGGAAAAGAACCTCTTGCCCATCTTTTCCATTGTGAATCAGAGGGCCGGCGCCTTTGTAGACCTTGGCGTCATCGACAACGCCGGAAGGCAGAGCGCCTATGTGGGTCCCTATGACCTGGCGGGTCTTAATTACTACCAACAGCCCTGGTTCGGAGAGGTCATGACCAAGGGAATCTATATCAGCGATGTCTATACGGGATTCAGACAGATTCCCCATTTTATCATAGCGGTAAGAAGACAGGAAAATCAGCTTGGCTGGATACTTAGGGCAACCATAGACTCCGATGTGTTCGGGGCGATCGTAAAGGCGGCTCAGGTCGGCCGCACGGGGGACGCCTACATCATCAACAGTGAAGGTATCTTTCAGACGCGGCCCCGTTTTGAGGGCAAGATCCTGGAGAGATCCCATCTGGATCCCTCGCAGTTTGGGGGAAGAACCACCATTCTGGAACGGATGGACAAGCGAGGGAAAAGCACGCTCTATGCCGGAAGCTGGCTTAACAACGATAAATGGTTGTTGGTCATAAGCCAGGAGGTGGAGGAGGAAATGGCGTCATTCTATGCCACCAGGAGTATAGAAATCGCTATTATTATGGCAGGCGTGCTGGCGATCGTCATGGTCACCTTGTTTACCACAAGAACGACCGTAAACCGTCTTCGGGAGACGGACGGGAGACTGGATGAACTGAACGCCCAATTGGTACACTCAGACAAGTTGGCGGCCCTGGGCAAAATGGCTGCCGGGGTTGCTCACGAGATCAACAACCCCCTTGCGGTGATCCTTCAGAAGACTGGATGGATGGAAGACCTGCTGGAGGATGAAGATCTGAGCAAGTCCAATAGCTACGCCGAACTGAAGGCATCCATAGCAAAGATAGAAGAACACGTGGAGCGCGCCAGAAAAGTGGTGCATGGGATGCTGGGATATGTCAGAAAGATGGAGCCCAGGTTGGAAGACGTTGATATTAACGACACCATCATGCAAACCCTATCTCTCCTGAGCAATTATGCCAGGATCAACAACATAGAGATCAAAACAGATTTTGCAGTGGATCTTCCGGTGATAGCGAGTGACCAATCTCAGCTTCAGCAGGTCTTTTTGAATATCATCAACAACGCGATTGACGCGATAAGAAAAGACGGGTTAATATGGGTCAGGACTAAACGGGATGATTCCTGGCTAAGCGTCAATATAGAAGATACAGGGCCAGGAATTCCTCCAGACAAGCAAAAAAGGGTGTTCGATCCCTTCTTTACCACCAAAGAGCCCGGTAAAGGAACAGGGCTGGGTTTATGGATCAGTCACAGCATCATCGAAAAGATGGGAGGGAGCATATCTTTTGAGACAGATGTTGGAAAGGGCACCACGTTTACAATAAGGATACCGATAGTGGTGCCTGAAAAAAAATAGACACGTTCGGCATGGTCATGTATTCAGGAGGGAGGGAGGAACAAATGGATCTTTTTAGGGTACTTGTTGTCGATGATGAAAAGGATTTCCTGGAGACCCTGGTCAAACGTCTGAATAAACGCAATATCGAAACGGCCGGCGTCGCAAGCGGCGAACAGGCACTGGAAATGATGAAGCAGAAGCTCTTTGATGTGGTCATCCTGGACATCAAGATGCCGGGGGGAATGGACGGAATCGAGGCCCTCAGAGAGATGAAAAAGATCCAGCCTTTGGCCGAAATTCTTCTATTGACCGGGCACGCGGCGGTGGAGACCAGCATTGAAGGGATGAAGCTGGGGGCCTTTGATTACCTCCTGAAGCCGATAAAATTAGAAGAGCTTCTTGTCAAATTGGCCCAGGCCTTTGAAAAAAAAGATTCACACGATCAGAAGATCCGGAGTGCCAGGATTAAAGAGCTGATTCGCTTTCCGGGAAGGGTTTTCGACCAGGAAAAACCATAGTTTTTCAGAACCACTCCATCATGGGGAGAAGGTGTCGGTGTTTGCCGGTAAACACCCGTCGTTATGGAAGAGAAGAAGAGAAACGAATTTAACGCCCAACTTGTCTTATCAGACAAGTTGGCGGCGTTGGGGAAAATGGCAGCCGGGATCGGCCATGAAATCAACAATCCAATGGCAGTTATTTATCAGATTACCGGGTGGATGAGAGACCTCCTAATTGAAGAGGAGGATCAAGAAAGCAAAAACAGGGAAGAATATCTAATCTGCCTGACAAAAATCGATGAGAATGTAAGACGGGTTCGAGAAGTTGTTCACAACATGCTTGCGTATGCCGGCAAATTGGAGATTCCTTCTGATGAAATCGATGTTAACAGCGCTATCAACAGGGTCGTTTCACTTTTAAATAATTTTGCGCGTATCCACAACATTAACATCTCAACAGATCTCTCCCTAAATCTTCCTGTCATCAAAGGCAACCGCTCCGAGCTTGAACAGGTGTTTTTCAATTTTATTTCAAATGCCGTTGACGCAATAGGAAAGGATGGCTCAATTCAAGTTGCGACCCAATGGATCGACTCAAACATAGTGGTTCGCATAGCGGATGATGGCCCCGGAATTCCAGCAGATCAGCAAAGTAAGATCTTCGATCCTTTTTTCACCACAAAGGTCACAGGGAAGGGAACCGGGCTGGGTTTGTGGATCAGTTACACCATAATGGAAAAGATGGGCGGCGACATCTCTTTTGAAACAGAGGTCGGGAAGGGCACTACCTTCACCATAAGGATGCCAGCAGTGGCGTCTGAAAAGAAATAAACATCGTCGGTTGGGTCGTGTGTAGAGGAGGGAGGGAGGAACAAATGGATCTTTTTAGGGTACTTGTTGTCGATGACGAAAAGGATTTTCTGGAGACCCTGGTGAATCGTCTCAAGAAGAGGAATGTGGACACCGTAGGGGTCCTGAGCGGCGAGGCTGCCGTCGACGAGATGAAAAAACAGCTTTTTGATGTGGCGATACTGGATGTGAAGATGCCCGGAGGAATGGATGGAATAGAGACCCTGCGAGAGATGAAAAAGATGCAGCCCCTCTGCGAGGTCATCCTGTTAACGGGTCATGCCTCGGTTGAAACCAGCATCGAGGGGATGAAGCTGGGGGCCTTCGACTATCTGCTGAAACCGGTAAGACTGGAGGACCTGCTGATCAAGCTTGGACAGGCCTTTGAAAAAAAAGACTCCCATGAGCAGAAAATCAGAGGCGCACGGATCAAGCAGCTCATTCGCTTTCCGGGCAGGGTCTTTGATCAGGAAAGGGAGGATTCCTAACCGGATGGAGGAAGAAAGGCATCAAAGATACGCCCGTCTTAGAAAGATGATCTTGGGCAGCATGATCGGAGTGCCTCTCATCCTGTTTGTCATCGTGCTGGGAATCGGGTATACCTATTTTACCACCTCCATAGAGACAAGCACGGTCTCAACCCTGAAGCGCATTGTGGAAGATCACCGGCAGATGATTGACTCGTTTCTCAGCGAGCGGACCGCCAATCTCGAATTCGTGATCCAGTCCAACTCCTTTGAAGATCTCGCCGACCCGGAGACTCTGCATACTGTTTTTCTGAACCTTCAAAAGGAGTCATCCGCATTTGTCGACCTGGGTGTCTTCAATGAGGAGGGAACGCATGTGGCGTATCACGGTCCCTTCAAACTGGTCGGGCGAAATTACGGAAAAGAGTCATGGTGGAAGGAAGTCCTCAAAAAAGGAAGCTATATCAGCGATGTGTTTCTGGGATACCGAAGGGTGCCGCATTTTATTATTGCCGTTATGAGGGATCAGGGTGGGAGGAAATGGGTCCTGCGCGCCACCATAGACACCTATCTGTTCAATGAAATGGTAAAGAAGGTTCGGATTGGGAAGACAGGGGAGGCTTATTTGATCAACGCCGACGGGCATTTTCAGAGCGAACGTCGTTCCGGCGGAGGTTTGATGGACCAAGACCCAGATATGTCAGACTATCCTGATCGGCATGAAGGAACCAGGACGTTCATATTGAAAAACCATCGCGGCGAGGAGTTTCTCTATGCCACGACTTGGCTTGGGGACAAGGACTGGTGCCTTGTGGTTCGACAGGAGAAGTCCGATGCATTCAGGGCCTTGAGGGCTGCGAGCTACATTATCTTCCTCATCCTGGTTGTGGGCATTTCAGGCATCATTGCCATTGCCTATCTTCTTACCAACCGCATCATCAGAAGAATGGAGCTGATGGACACGGAAAGGGAGCTGCTTGGGGCGCAGCTCATCCGCGCTACCGGGCTTGCAGAACTGGGCGAGATGGCCGCCGGGTTTGCCCATGAAATCAATAACCCCCTTCAGATTATCCGCGCAGAGCAATCCCTTATGGAAGCCATCTTTGCCGAAATGCGGGAGAAGGGCAACCTCCCGGAGACAGATGATGTGAAGGAACTGGACGACTCTATGGCCCAGATCAAGCTACAGGTGGACCGATGCGCCCAGATCACTCAGGCCATCCTCAAATTCGGCCGAAAGGGGGAGCCCATCTCGAAGGAAGTGGACCTGCGCGCCTTCATACCAGAGGTCGCCAATATGATAGCTAAGAAGGCAAGCGTCAATGGCATTACCCTCAAGGAAGAGATATCCGAGGAGACGCCGGCCATTCAAGGAGATCCGGCCCAGCTCCAGCAGGTCCTTATCAATCTGTTCAACAATGCCTTGGATGCCCTGACGGAAAAACACCGGTCCTCTGGCGGAGAACTGACCGTGGGCGCCCGACCGAAGGCGGATGGAAAAGTGGAAATCTGGGTAAAAGACAATGGATGCGGCATCAGCCCCGACAACCTTGGAAAGATCTTCTCCCCCTTCTTCACCACCAAACCCGTGGGGAAAGGGACGGGATTGGGTCTTTCCGTGTGTTACGGGATCGTGGACAAAATGGGGGGCAGCATGGTCGTTGAGAGTGAAAAGGGGATGGGGACGACCTTTAGCATCACCTTGCCGGCTGCCGTGTGAAACCAGCTCGAGATTGAAACAGACAGGAAACTTGAAATATGAACCATGGAGTTCTGGTCCATGGTTACGGAGGGAGATTCCCAAGTTGACTGTTCTTGCATCATTACCAATCAACAATCGTCGATCTGACAGGAGAGGATATTATGGACAAGATGCAACTCATGTTGGTGGATGATGAGGAAAGGTTTCTCTCCACCACGAAGAAGCTGCTTGCAAAGAAGGGTTATGATGTTCTGACGGCCACCAACGGCCTGGAGGCCCTTGAAATTCTGGCCTCTCAGACGGTGCATGTGGTGATTCTCGACGTCAAAATGCCGGGTATGGACGGCATGGAGACCCTTCAAGAAATCAAGCGGCGTTTTCCATTGGTGGAGGTGATTATGCTGACAGGCCATGCCACGGTTGAATCGGCTGTGGAGGGGCTCAAGTCCGGCGCCACCGACTACCTGGTAAAACCAACGGATATCAATGAACTACTGGAAAAGGCCCAGGAGGCCTTCGATAAGCGCAGGCACCTGGAGGAAAAGATCCGGGTTGCTCAGTCCAGGGGTTTTATGAAATCCCCTCGGGAAATCATGCGTGAAACAGGGTAGGGGGCGACTGACGTCGCAACTCACGGGCAGATGTCGATGGTGGGATAAAGACCTTTCATGGGTCCTTCTGGATAGGGCTGGATGATATTGAAGGCAATATGCTGGCCCTTTTGGGCATGGCCTTTTTTTTTGGCCCCGTCGAAGTAGGCCCCGTTGGCCTCCAGGATATGCTCCAAGCGATGCTGAAAGCCACTTACGAAGCGGGAACCGCTTCCTTCAAATCGCATGGCCCCCCGCCGGAATTCCCCTTCGCATGTTGACATCTCCGCGAGAGGAAGGCTGTGCTCGGCCAGGTCTTTAGCGTCCTGGATATACCCCCAGACGAGGTGGTCGGGAGGCACCTCCAGCGGCTCCTTGAGGTCGATAATGGTGTGGGGCATGATGATGCTCCCCTTGCCGATGCCCAGATGGCATTCGGGGGTCCCGTGCAGGAAGGCATTGAACCCGACAAAAACGCCTTCCCCCAACCGCGAGTTGATCACCTTTCCCCCATGGGCGGTAATATTCTTCCCCTGAAGACTCGACCGAATGATATAGCAGTTTTCCTGGGCGTTGGACCCCACCCCGAGCCATGCATCTTCGAGATAGGCCCTTTGGGCCACCAGTACGTTCTCACTGACCCGGGTTTGGCCCCTCACCACGGCATAACGGCTCAGCGCTGCACCGTGGGCCGCCGCTACAGCGGGTTTACATTCCACCATATCGAAGACCTTTTCAAAATCCGGTTTTCTCCTCTCCACAAAATCCATGAAGATGCCCTTCGGGGCCTCTCCCGGGTTGAGGTAGACATAGCGTTTCAAGACCTCCTCTGGAAACTGATAGCAGAAATCAAAGACATCGCCGTACCGGATCCATATCCGACCGTCTGGAACGAAATGATGCGCCAGTTCTCCTGCCTGCACATAAGCGAATGTCCCGATGACACAGTCGTGAAGGGTGGTGAGATCCACCGTGCTGAAGGGCCCGAGGAAGCTCCCTTCCACAGGGGATCCGTGGATATTGGCGTAATGGAGAGAGACAATATTCTGGATGAGAAATTCTTCAGGATTTTCCGGATCATGCGAATGGTTGTGCACCAGGTTCTTGACGAGGAAGCTGTCTTTGATA
>Ga0172375_10002425_pt1 | contig 29020 bp, 16 predicted proteins | sample LakKiv1m_FD_114537 | JGI IMG/M metagenome (GOLD analysis project Ga0172375, IMG submission 114537) | Freshwater microbial communities from Kabuno Bay, South-Kivu, Congo - kab_092012_11.1m | ecosystem: Environmental > Aquatic > Freshwater > Lake | place: Democratic Republic of the Congo... | reverse complement strand
ATCCAGCTCAACCAGCAGAACATGATCTTCGCCGAAGGCGTCACCTACAAACTCACGCTCCAGGCGAAATCGGACGAAGGCCGTTCGCTTTCGGCGGGCTTCGAGGACGTCGACGCCGGCTATGCGATGCTCAACCCGGGCTTCCAGCCGATGGTCCTCACCGATGAATTCCAGGAATATGTTGTCTACTACACCGCCGACACCGACAAGACCAACATCAAGGTCGTCGTCTACCTCGGCTGGCAGCTCCCGGGCGATGAAGACGCCGCCACCGTCGTCATCGACGACATCAACGTCGAGATCGTCGACTGCGCGAACAACGTCACCTTCGACGGCGTCGAGGATGTCACCGTCTACAGCGGTGCGGTCGACTTCGACCCGCTCGCCGGCGTGACGGCCGAAGATGCGTCCGAGAACGACGTGACCGACGACATCGAAGTAGTCGGCGTGATTCCGGACGAAGTCCGCGTCGGTTCCGCCTACTACGTCACCTACATGGTCACCCTCGATGACGATACCTTCTCCTATTACAACCGCAAAGTCGTCATCGAACTCGCCAAAGATTTCGAATACCAGGCCGTCAACGGCAAGTTCGACAACGGCCTCGTCGGCTGGACCCAGGACGTCAACCAGACGAACGGGACCGGCGCCGCGACCTTCACCGACAACGGCGACGGCACCGTCTCGATCCTCGTCACGAACGTCTCCGACGCCGGTTGGCACATCCAGCTCCAGCAGGCTTCCTCGACCTTCCGCGAAGGCGAAACCTACGTCGTCAGGATCATCCTCAAGAGCGACGTCGCCCGCAAGGTGACGATCGAGTGCGTCGACCCGTCCAACGGCTTCGCCGCGATCGCGACGACCCTGAACGCCGTCCAGATCGGCACCGACTGGACCACCTACGAGATGCACTTCACCGCCGACAAGGACTACACCAACGCCAAGATCGGCCTCCTCCTCGGCAACGTCGACGGCCTCACCCCGAACAACGTCACCGTCACCGTGGACGAATTCCAGGTCTACAAGTACGACGCCTACAACGAAGAGTTCGATGCCACCCACGAACCGTGGAACCTCGACCACATCAGCGCCGCCGTCGTCGACGGCCAGATCGTCGTGACCTTCGTCGCAAGCGGCGACGGCTGGGTCGCCGGTTCCGACCCGTGGAACAACCAGCTCTATCAGTCCCACGGTTCCGAACTCGTCGCCGGTCATACCTATCAAATCGAAGTTTCGCTCAAATCCTCCGTCAACCGCGTGATCCGCGTCTGGATCGAAGACGTGAACAAAGGCTACGCCGCCCTCGATCCGCGCGACGACTCGTGGGCGGACCTGGTCGCCGACGAGTGGACGACGATCACCTTCACGGTGACGATCACCGCGGACACGGCCACCACCAACGCCAAGTACGTCGTCATGTTCGGCGACGGCGCGATTGCCGGCGTCGCCCACACGGTGACGATCGACTACTTCCGCATCACCGACATCACCGGCCAGGAATAAGATGAAGAAAGCCCTTCTCCTCCTCCTTGCGGTCGTCGCCGCGGGCATGTTGGTCGCATGCCGGACGACGACGACCGCACCTCCGGGGACGACCTCGACCCTCTCGACCGTGACGACCATGAACACTTATGAAAATCCCGTCTTCGAGCCGGTCTTCGCCGATCCTTCGGTGATCCGGGGGGACGACGGGTCCTATTATGCCTTCGGCACCCAGGACTACGGGCAGTGGGACGGATCGTACGGGACCAAATACGTCCCGATCCTCCGTTCCACCGACCTCGTGTCCTGGGCGTACGCCGGCAGCGTCTTCACGATGGCGACGCGCCCGATCTGGGGCACCGCCAACGCCGGCATCTGGGCACCGCACGCCGTGAAGCTCGGCGACACGTACAACCTCTATTATTCGCTCTCCACCTGGGGCGATCCCAACCCCGGGATCGGCGTCGCGACCGCGGCGCAGCCGCTCGGTCCCTGGACCGACCACGGGAAGCTCTTCGACTCGACGTCGATCGGCGTGAACAACTCGATCGATCCCGACGTCTTCGTGGGTGAAGACGGCGGCGTCTACATCGTCTGGGGTTCCTTCCGCGGGATCTACGGCGTCGAACTGACCGCCGACGGACTCGCGCTCATGAATCCCGACACCGCCATCGACGACAAGATCCTGCTCGCCGGCTACGAGACTTCGGCGCCCTGGAACGGGGCGACCTACGAAGGCGCGTACGTCATCTTCGCCAACGGTCATTACTACCTGTTCCTGTCCTCGGGATCCTGCTGCGACGGATACAACAGTTCCTACAACGTCCGTGTCGGCCGCTCCGCCTCGCCCCTCGGCCCCTACCTCGACCATCTCGGACGGGCGATGACCGCGGCCAACCGCGGGTATCAGGTGCTCACCGGATCGGCCTATTTCGCCGGACCGGGACACAACTCGATGATCGAAGACGCCGCCGGCGACTGGTGGATCGCCTACCACGCCTTCGACCTCTCCGAACCGGCCTACCTCGGTTCGACCAACCGGCGTGCGCTCATGATCGACAAGATCGTCTGGAACGACGAGGGCTGGCCCTCGGTGTTCGGGACGATGCCCTCCAACCGCGCCGTCGTGGCGCCCACCCCGTAAGAAAGCGAGGCATCTCATGAAAAAAGCAGCACTGACGTTCGTTTCCCTCGCGTTCGTCTTCCTCATCGCCGCCTGCGGGCGCTTCGGCCCGCGTACCACGACGACCGAGGAGACGACCTCCGAAGGTCAGACGACGACCTTTTCGAAGGTCACCCTTTCCTACTGGAATCCGCTCACCGGCGCCGACGGCGTGGTCATGCGCGAACTCGTCGATCTCTTCAACACGGAGCACGAGGGCGTGATCGAAGTGACGGAGACCTACACCGCCGAAGTCGACTACTACACCAACCTGAACCTGCTCGTGCCGATGGGCAGGGGTCCGGACGTGGCGATCATGCACAGCTATCTCGTGCAGAGCTATGCCAACACCGGCATCATCGTTCCCGTCGACGCCTACATCGAAGCCTCCGGCGTCGACATCGAGACCGAGGACTACATCACCGACGTGATCGCGTCGTTGTACTTCGAAGATTCCCTCTACGGGATCCCGCTCGACATCCACGTCTGCGGCGTCTACTACAACAAGGATCTGCTCGAGGAGTATGACCTTGCGGTTCCGACGAACCGTGCCGAACTGCTCGCCGCGGCCCACACCGTCCAGGACGGCGAAGCCGCCAAGGGAAACGTCGTATGGGGCCTGCCGGTCTCCTCCGTGTGGCCTTCGGAATGGCTCTTCACCACCGCGCTCTACCAGCAGGGCGGCGACGAGATCGATGAAGAAGGCGATCCCGCCTACGATTCCGCGGCGGGACGCGCGGCGCTGTCCGCGGTCGCGGACCTGATCCACGTCGAGCATCTCTCGCCCCTCAACCTGTCGGTCGACCAGGACCTGTTCTATTTCCAGACGGGACAGGCGCTCTTCCACATCCAGGGTTCATGGATGCTCAATGCGATGATCGAGTCGGGCATCAACTTCGGCGTCCTGCCGCTCTCCTCCATGTTCACGGACGGCACCGGCGATGAATCCTACGACATCCACGCCCGCAGCCATACCTTCGTCGTGCCGATGCAGACGAAGACCGTCACCGCGGCCAAGAAGTACGCGATCATGACGTTCGTCAAGTGGCTCGGCGACCACAGCTACGTGTGGGCCGCCGCCGGCCAGATCCCGGCTTCCAACATCGCCCGCGCCACCACCGCATACCAGGAACTCCCCTATCACGCCGGCTTCGGCCTGCCGGAGCACTTCCGCGTCGCGGAGTCCTCGCCTTACTATCACCAGGCCTACTCGCCGATCTATTCGCGCGTCACCGCCGCCCTGCTCAACGCCGACTACGACGAAGACGCCCTCTTCGCGGCCGCAGTGGAAGAAGCGCTGATGCTGATCGAGGAAGCGAAGAACTGACCCCGAAGGACATCGCAGGATGTCGGAAGGAGGAACCGCATGACCGCGAACACCATCGCCCGCGGTGCGAAGCCGATGCGGCCGGGCCGGCTCGGCCGGCTCGTCCGCCGGCTCGAACCGGCCGCCTATCTCGCGCCGTATCTGCTCGCATTCTCGCTTTTCTTCGTGATCCCGTTTTTCTACGGGATCATGATCAGCTTCTTCGACTGGAATCTGTTCTTTCCCGAACAGACGGTCTTCGTCGGCTTCGACAACTACGCGAAGATCCTTTTCGATACCGGTTCTATCTTCCACCGCTACTTCTGGCAGGGGCTCGGGAACACGGCGCTCTTCGTCGTGCTCGCGGTGCCGCTGTTGATCGCGATTCCGCTCTTCTTCGCGATTTTGATCGATCTCGAACCGCCGGGATACCGGTTCTTCCGGACGGTCTTGTTCATGCCGACGATCCTCTCGATCTCGGCCGTGATCCTGATCTGGAAGTGGCAGTTCTACAACAACGGCGGCTTCCTGAACGCGCTCCTCGTGAAACTTGGTTTCGCGGAGATCCCGTTCCTCATCGCCCAACCGTGGGCGTGGATCACGATCCTCGTCGTCACCGTGTGGTGGACGATGGGGACGAACATGGTGATCTTCGGCGCCGGCCTCAAGAACATCGACAAGTCGCTCTACGAGGCGGCCGCGATCGACGGCGCCTCCTACGCGCAGACGCTCCGGCACGTCACCGTGCCTCTCCTCGCGCCGCAGATGTTCATCGTCGCGCTCACCACGATGATCGCGAGCTTCAACATCTACGGCCAGCCCGACCTGCTCACGAACGGCGGACCCCAGTTCACCACGACCGTGCTGATGATGCGCATCCGCGGTCTCGCCTTCGGCGCCAACGCCGAGCCCGGCGTCGCGACGGCGATGGCGATCCTGATGGGCCTCGTGATGATCGTCGTCTCGATCGTACAGGCGCGTTACCTCCGAAAGCGGGGCGAGTGACATGGCGATCCGTGCCGTCGCAAAACGCCGCAAGCGCGTTTCGTTCGTCATCCTCGCCGTCGTCTCGACCCTGTGGATCGTGCCGCTTCTCTGGGGTCTCGCCACCTCGTTCAAGACCGACATCGACATCGCCACGCGGCCGACGTCGCTCTTTCCGCAGCCCTTCGACCTCGCCAACTACGCCGAGCTCTTCAACAAACCCGACACGCCCGTGCTCCGCTGGATGGCGAACAGCCTCGCGATCGCCGCGATCCACACCGCGACGTACCTCGTCGTCGCTTCGCTCGCGGCGTACGCCTTCTCCGTGCTCAAGTGGAAGCGGAAAGAGAGGCTCTTCTGGCTGATCCTGACGACGACGATGATCCCCGCGGTCATCAACCTTGTGCCGCTCATCACGATGATGATCGACTTCGGCTGGTTCGGTTCCTGGGCCGCCCTCATCATCCCCGGCCTCGGCGGCGTCTTCGGGATGTTCCTGCTCCGCCAGTTCTTCCTCGGCATCCCCTCCGAACTGATCGACGCCGGCAAGATCGACGGCCTCGGTTCGTTCGGCATCTTCCGCCGCATCGTGCTGCCCCTCGCCAAGTCGGCCTTCATGGTCACCGGCATGTTCGCGTTCCTCGGTTCGTGGAACGACTACCTGTGGCCGCTGATCGTGATGACGCCGGCGGAGACGGCGTGGCAGACGCTCCCCGTCGGCCTGTCCAAGATCGCCAGCACATACAACTACGACTACGGCCTTTCGATGGCGGCGGCGATCCTCTCGATCGTGCCGGTCGTCATCGTCTACATGTTCACGCAGGACAAGATCATCGAAGGCGTCTCCCGCGCCGGCATCAAATAGGAGCGACATCATGAGAAGAACCGAGTATCCGCGGCCCGACTTCGTCCGGCCGCTGTGGCACAACCTGAACGGCGTCTGGGAGTTCATGTTCGACGACGACGACCGCGGCCACCGCGAGCGCTGGTTCGCGGACGCGGTCTTTGACCGCACGATCGACGTTCCCTTCTGTTTCCAGTCCCCGCTTTCCGGCATCCACGACGAATCCTGCCACGACCGCGTCTGGTACCGAAGGACGATCGTCGTGCCGAAGGCGTTTTCCGGAAAACGGATCCTGCTCCACGTCGGCGCCTGCGACTACCGGTCGGAAGTCTACGCCGGCGGCGTCCTCGTCGCGACGCACGTGGGCGGCACCACCGGGTTTTCCGCCGACGTCACCGATCATGTCGACAACGGCATCCTCACCGTCGTCCTTTTCGCTTTCGATCCTTCGACCGACGAGACGATTCCGCGCGGAAAGCAATACTGGAAACCGCACCACGAGATCATCTGGTATCCGCGTACGACCGGCATCTGGCAGACGGTCTGGCTCGAGGCGGTCCCGGACGTCCATCTCGACCGCGTCGACGTCACTCCCGATTTCGACGCCGGCACCGTCACCTTCGCCGCCCGTCTCTCGCGGCGCGTCGACGCCGAGGTGTCGGTCGACATCGGCGCCGCGGGAACGCCCTTCACGTCCGCCAGGATGATCGTCGTCCGCGGCCGCGGGCATGTCACCGTCGCGATGAATCGGCCCGACGCCGATTTCCGCGCCTGGAGTCCCGTCGATCCGTTCCTCTACGACGTCGCCTACACCCTGCATCGCCGCGGAGTCGCCGTCGACCGCGTCGACTCCTACTTCGGGATGCGCAAGGTCCATCTGCAGGACGGGCAAGTCTATCTGAATAACGAGCCGTATTATCTTCGCTTCGTGCTCGACCAGGGTTACTGGCGGGAAGGGTTGCTCACGGCTCCCGCGGACGATGACTTTGTCAACGACATCAGGCTCGCGCAGGAACTGGGCTTCAACGGCGCGCGCAAGCACCAGAAGGTCGAGGATCCGCGGTACCTCTTCCACGCGGACCGGTTCGGGTTCCTCGTCTGGGGCGAGATCGCCAACTGCGTGCGCTATTCCCGCACGGGCGCCGCGGCGCTCCGGCGCGAATTTGCCGCCGCCGTGGACCGCGACGCCGCGCATCCCTGCATCGTCGCCTGGGTGCCCCTGAACGAATCGTGGGGAGTGCCCGAAATCGCGACCTCGAAGGAGCAGCAGCGGTACGCGACCGATCTCTATCGCTTCGTGAAGAAACTCGATCCGACCCGCCCGGTGATTTCGAACGACGGCTGGCAGATGACCGAAACCGACCTCTGCGCGATCCACAACTACAGCCACGGCGAGGACTCCGAACCGGAGAAGCAGGAACGCTTCCGCCGGGCGCTGTCGAACCAAGAGGAAATCCTTCAATGCGAGCCGGCCGGACGTGCGATCTACGTCGGCGGGTATCGCCACCGCGGCGAGCCGATCCTCCTCACCGAGTTCGGCGGGATCGCCTTCCGCGGCGATTCGGACGGCTGGGGCTACACGACCGCGGCGGATCAGGAAGGGTTCCTGAAGACGTATGGTAGACTGCTTGAAGACATCGCCGCTTCGCAGGTGCTCGCGGGATACTGCTACACGCAGCTCACGGACGTGTTCCAGGAGAAGAACGGCCTTCTGACGTTCGACCGCAGGCCGAAAGTGTCCCCGGAGCGGATACGGGTCTTCAATGGCTTGCCACACTGTGAATGAATGCAAGACTCCCGGACGAATCCGGGAGTTTTCTTTTGTCTTTACAACTATCAAATGATAGTGTATAATGATGATAGCATCGACTGAACAGAAAGGATGGTCTATCCATGTTGTGAACAAATACCAAGAGCCCCGCACAACGGTGGAACTCTTTTTGACCGAGATGAACGGCATTCTCAATGACCCGACATTCAATCCCGACCGCAATTTCGATCTATTAAGATATGACAAGAATAAATCAGCCGTCGATCCGAATACGGTCAACAATACCCTGATCGAGCTGGATTACGATTCGAGTGATGTCATTGCCACACTTCGCTCGTTGACTGCCAAGGATTATCTTCATAATATGATTGACAACAAGCCGGGAGAAACGGAATCGTTCTTCGTGTTCATCAAGCAGATCAAGAGCCGTGACGTGTACATGAAAGTGAAGATTAGAAAAAAGATACGACAAGTATTCTGCAACTCGTTCCATTTCCCGGATTTCCCGGTGACGGTGAGCGAATACCCGTATCGCTGAATCGGTCGTTCCCGCTTCTTGCCCGCACCCTCGGTGGAAACGAGGGTGCGGACGACCGATGACACGATGTGAATCAGCTATGGAGCGATTATTTCCTTTGACATGATGACAAGCATTAAGCCAGAGTGACATGACAGTTAAGGAATATTGGAGATAGGGAAAATGACAATGCTGTATTCGATGATAGAGGAAAAAATGTGGATGTGCCCGTACTGTGAAAGAGAACACGAGATTGAAATCAGAACAAGATCGTCCATCAACCTGATTAAGGGCGAATCGGTCGAATCGCCGGAACTCTTTTTCTATTGCCGGGAATCGGATGAGGAATTCGTTCCGGCATCAGTCGGAGACAACAATTTGCTTGCGGCAAGAGACTCCTACCGCAGCCGTTTCGGGTTGTTGACTAGTTCCGATATCGCGGCGATCCGGGCAAAATACCACCTGTCGCAGAAGGATTTTTCTTTATTGCTCGGTTTCGGTGAAATCACCGTCACGCGATATGAAACGAAGCAGATACAAGAACGCATTTATGATGATGCGATGAGACGGGCTAACACCGATCCGTCATTCATGCTCGATTCCCTCAAACTCAATCAGTCTTCGTTTTCGGATGACAAATATCAAGAAATCAGAACGATGCTCATGGGTGAAATCGCATCGACACCGATCTCGGAAGATTATCGAAAGGCGATGGCGAAACAATATTATACGTATGAAGAGCCGAATGATCTGAACGGAAACACAACCCTTGACATCTCCAAAACGACCGCGATGCTCACTTGGTTCACCCTCAAGATCGCTGGTCTCGCCAAAGTCAAGTTGATGAAACTGATGTGGTATGCAGATGCTCTTTCATACATGAAGAGGAATCAGTCGATCAGCGGCCTTGTGTATCGTCATATGCCTTATGGCGCGCTTCCGATTGGCGCTGAGGAGATGCTGCGCATCGCGCCAATTCGTATTGAAGAAACGGAATTGGATGATCATGTCGTCGTTTTCATCAGACCACGGTCTGATTCACGGTCGAAGGAAGTCCTGCTACATCTCGACGAGAATGATATCGAAGTCCTGCTTGAAGTCAAAACGAAACTTGGAAGATTTACCGGCGTCGAACTAAGCAATATCATGCACGAGGAAAGCGCCTATCGACAAACGGATCGTTTTGAGATCATCCCATTTACGTATGCAAAACAACTGAAGGCATTCTCGACGATCAAATAACGATGAAGGCGATTCCCTCACAAGCATACACACCTTGATGTCTCGGCATGAGCTGAGACATTTTTCGTGATTCAGTCACGAAAATAGCCGGCTTTCTTGTCAAAACGGAAGAATTATGTATAATGATGGGTAAGAAGAGCCCGAAACGGACTTTTTTCGGCGAAGGGGTGATCGAACATGACGGTCTCGATCCGCATCAAGATGGCGGGGTTCGCGCTCTATGTCCTGTTCGCCCTGATCATCGAATTCGTCACCTTCCGGCTGCTCGGGTTCGGCCTCGTCCCCGACCACTTCGTGATCGACCTCTCCTTCCTCCTGATGACCGGTGCGTTCTTCCTCGCGATGCCGTCCGCCTGGCTCCAGTTCTTCCTCGAATTCCTGTTCCTCGCGATCCAAATCGCCATCTCGATCACGAATCTGAACCTCCAGGCGATCACCGGGGAGACCTTCCTGTGGGAGATGCTGGCGCTCGTCGGCGCGGCCGAAGCGGCGCTCGAAGGCACCTCGATGCTCGACTTCACCTCCGTCATGTACTACGCGCCGCTCCTGCTCCTCTTCCTCGTCGTCCGCATCGCCGTCGCCATCCTCCTGAAGACGCCGCGGCTGGTCGAGAAACAGCAGCGGAAGCTCGCGCGCAGAAGGGCGTTCCTCGTCACCGTCGTCGCCGCCTTCGCCTGCTACGGCGGTGGTTTCCTGCTCAAGACGATCGCCTACGCGGAACTCGCGCAAGAGGTCGAAGGCTCGACGGAGGAGGAAATCCTCCTCTCCGACGCCTACCTCTTCGAAACGCTGATGCAGGGCGACGCCGCGATCCAGACCTTCGGCACCTTCACCTATTACGTGAAGACGTCCTACCACTATCTCGGGATCGAAGGCGACGTCGACACCACCGCGATGATCCTCGACGAATGGTTCGCCGCAGGCGAGCCCTACGTGAACGACTATACCGGCATTTCGGCGGGCAACAACCTGATCGTGATCCTGCTCGAGTCGTTCGAGTATTTCGCGATCGACTACCAGCTCACGCCGACGCTCTACCGGCTCTTCTACCAGGACGGCGTCTGGCTCGGGAACTACTACGCCAAAAACAAGACCGACGTCTCGGAAGCCTATTCGATCTTCGGCTCCTATCCGGCAAGAGGAAGCCTCTTCTACAACTACCTCGACGATTCCTTCCCATTCTCGCTTCCCAACGTGATCCGTGCGAACACCGACATCGCCGCGATCCGCTCCTTCCACAACAACTACGGCGACTTCTACAACCGTTCGCTCGCCCATCTTTCCTTCGGCTTCGACGAGCACGTCGACGCCGCGATGATGGACCTCACCGAATACAAGTTCTGGATCCGGTCCGATGAGGAAATGATGGAAGACCAGGCCGACGAGATGATCCCGGACGACGGCACGCCGTTCTACACGTTCATCACTTCCTTCGTGATGCACGGCGGGTACAACAAGCGCGCCATGTTCCGCGACACCTACGAGTATTTCGACGACATCGGCTACCGCATGGAGGACACGTACTACAACGGCCTCATCCGCACCTACATGGCGGCCGCGATGGACCTCGACCGCGCGCTCGCGATTCTCTTCGACCGCCTCGAGGAGACGGGCCATCTCGACGATACCACGGTCGTGCTGTTCGCCGACCACCAGGCGTATTACTACGGCCTCAACTACCACATGCGGGGCATCGATCCCGCGGTGATCGAGAATCCCGAGCTGTACCGCCTGCCGGCGCTCATCTACGACACCAAACTGAAGGCATACCGGTCGCTCCGCGGCCTCAACGCCGTCTCCAAGTTCGTCACCACCTACGACTTCGTGCCGACGATCCTGAACCTCTTCGGGATTTCGTACAACCCGAATCTGTACGTCGGCTTCGACATCTTCAGTCCCGAGGAATCGGTCGCCATCTCGAAGACCGGAGGCATCTTCAACGACCAGTTCTACACCTCCGATGGCGTCACCGAACTCTGGCGGAGCCCTTCCGCGACGACCGAGGATTGGCTCGCCTTCCAGTCGCTCGCCGCCCGCTCGATGGACCGCACGAACCACCTGAACCTCGTCTACGCGATCGACTACTTCAGCCTCAGGGACGAGGAAGAGTAGAACGGCCCGGATCATCAAGGACACGCTTCCAGGCGTGTCCTTTTTCATGACCGGATCCGGATGATCCGCTCCATGAAAGGGAATGCCTCGTCCGATCGACACGATGAGGGGGCTGTTTCCGGGCCGTTTATGGTAAGATAGAAATGAACGGGACGCCGGCCATGCGCGCGGCGCCGCCGGCATGCATGACGAAGGAGACCTGATGCCCATGAACAGACCGATCGCTTTTCGCGGAAACGACGACTTCGTCTTCGTCTCCTATGCCCACAAGGACAGCGAACTCGTCTTCCGCGACATCTTCCGGATGCAGGAACAAGGTCTGCGCGTCTGGTACGACGAAGGCCTGACCCCGGGCGAAGAGTGGGACCGCGAAGTCTTCGGCCACATCGGCTCCCCCCACTGCAAGGCCGTGATCTTTTATCTTTCCTACAACGTCGTCCTCTCGGCGTCGATCGAAAAGGAGATTGGACAGGTCATCGCGGCCGGGAAGGCGTCGTTCTCGATCCAGCTGTACGACCGCACCCTGACGGAAATGATGATGAAGGCCTTCGCGATCGAGAAGAACACGCCGCTCCTGCGGGTCGCGACGCTCTCGTCCTTCTTCAACGACAAGAAGACCTACATCGTCCGCGATCCCAATCCGGAAAACGGCGACCATCTCGAAAGCGCGCTTTCATTCCTGCGTTCGTTCGACGTCTTTGACCGCCGCGCGGTCGATGAAGGGACGTATGCGGGCCGCGTCTACGGCGTCGTCTTCCTCGCCAAGTCGTCGAAATTCTCGAACTCCCTCCTGCACGGGATCGAACATCAGCTGAGCATGCAGAAGAACGTGACCCTGGTGAGCGAATCCGTCCCCGACGATGCGGAACGAAGCGAGACCTTCGTCCGCACCTTCATCGAAAGCCACCTCGGCTTCGACGGGTACATCATCCGTCCGCTCCGGGAGCTGAGCGATGCGTTCTGCACCTCCCTCGACCACTACATCAACGATCTGGGAAAACGGATCATCCTGATGGACCTCGACGCCACCCCCGCCCAGCGCGCCTTGTTTTCCCGGCTCCGTCCGGTCTACGTCGGCTCCGATTTCGCGGCGGGAGGAGGGATGCTCGGACGGATCGTGAACGAGATGAAGGGCCTGTTCGGCTCCGGATTCGTCCGCACGCTCCTCTTCGAAGGACCCGCCTCCAAGCAATCGGTCCGCCGGCGCTGCGCCGCGCTCCATGACGAGATCGACGCCACCGCCGCTGCCGGCACCGTGCGCGTCTTTCCGATCCGATCGCTCAACGTCGGCGAGACGATATCCGCCTTCCGCGGCGCCGTGTCCGGTTTTGCCGGCTTCGTCGGCCGCAACGACCTCCTGATCCTCTTCGCGGGCAACGACAACATCGCCATGGAGCTGATGAAGATCCGCCACGCGGGAGACCCCGCCGACCCGCTCCGTCTGTTCCTCGCCGGGGCGAAGGAGGTCCTGTTCCTCGGCTACGACGGCATCACCGAACTGGACGGCTCGTACAGTCTTTCCGCCCACGGCGAGGACTTCGCGACGGTCGACGTCGTGCCCCACAGCCAGGGAGCGATCGCCGGCTGCAAGATCATCGAAATGTTCCGCTCGATCCTGCAGTCCGAGGACGGACTCGCGCAGCCGAAGCTCGTGTTCCGGCCGTCGTTCTTCCCAGCCGTCGTTCCGGATCTTCTTCCGCTCGACGGGTTCCTCGGCAACGCCCGATCCTTCCTCTTCGATCTCGACGGCACAATTGCCGACACCGAAACGCTCCACTGGCTGGCGTACGACGTGCTCCTGTCCAAGCAGGGGATCCATCTCGATTCCGACCACATCGCGCGCTACATCGGGAATCCCGAAGTCCGCATCTACGATCTGATCCGCGCCGATTACGGAGCGGTGATCGACACCGAGGCGTTCCTTTCCGCCCGGATCGACGTCTATCTGGACCTGGTCGACGAACGCCGGCTCGAACCCTACCCCTATGTCGCCGACTTTCTCCGCCGGTTCGGCGACCGGCCGCTGGGTCTGCTCACGTCCCAGGTTCCCCGCGTGATCGACCGGCTCCTGACGAAGTGGGGACTCGACGCCTTCTTTCCCCCCGCCCGCCGGGTCTCCGTCCATGACGGCACCCTCACGAAACAGGCCGTGCTGGACCATCCCGGCAAGTACTTCACGGCGGACGGAGTTCCCTTCGCCGCGGAAGCGACCGTGCTGTTCGAAGATTCCGAGCACACCCTCGCCTGCGCCCGGCAAGCCGGCCTCCGCACGGTGGGCATCGAACACGGATACAACCGCGGGAAGCTTGCGAGCGCGGATTACATCATCCGCAAGGACCTGACGACCGGTCTCTTCGTCGGTCTCTGCGGCCTCGACGTCGTCTTCTACGACGGCGTCGTCCCCGCTTCGCAAAACGACAAGGGGAAGACGAACGACTTCCGCCTCTTCGTCGGCGGTCCCGCCGCGAACGCGGCGATGACCTTCGCGCTCCTGGGCGGGAAGGCGATCCTCGCGACCTGCCTCGGCGACTCCCCGATGGCCGGCGTCCTCAAGCAGAAACTCGCCCAGCGCGGCGTGACCGTCCTCGACCTCGCCCTTCGCGATCCGGAGACCCCCAACATTTCGGCGATCTTCGTCGACACGGAGAGCGGCGACCGGAGGGTCATGAGCGGACAGATGCCGCTCAAATCCCTCCGGATCGAAGCGGCCCTCGCCCTCGTCGACCGCGTCGACTTCTGTCTCTACGATCTCAATCTCGGCGAAGCCGGTCCGCTCCTCGCCGGGCGGCTCCGCGAGGCGGGCGTGCCGCTCGTCATCGACGCCGGCAGCCACAAGGCCTTCGCGGACGAAGTGCTGTCGCAGGCGGACACGGTGATTTCCTCGGAAAAGTTTCGCGACGGGAGCGGACGGGACATCTTCGCGATGAACGCCGAATTCCATCTTCCCTTCGTCGCCAAGACGCGCGGGGCGAAATCCGTCGAATACGCCGCCTCCGACGGCGTGAAGGGGGACATCGACGCGATCGCGGTCGACCGCGTCGTCGACACCCTCGGCGCCGGCGACGTGTTCCACGGCGCGTACTGTTACTACCGCTACCACGAGCATCGCGATTTCCGCGCTTCCCTCGCAAAGGCGATGGAAATCGCGGCCCTCTCCGTCACCGCGAAGGGTCCGCTGACCGCGCTCGAAGCCCGCATGGCGCCGAAATGATTGTCCGCAGCGGTATGATCCTGATTGCCGCAATCGTCCGAAGAGCGTCGCCGTCCTGGCGACGCTTTTTTCGAACGCTGTCGGGAAACGGACGCGACCTGCGCGATCGATGCGATTCGGCACTGATTCTCGCCATCGTCTTGTATTCTGGAGAACCGAATGATAAAATAATGATTAATGTGAGTCATTACACGTTGCTTTCTACGGGAGGACGACATGGGAGACGAGCACCGGATCGGAATCGTGGGACACCGCGATCTCCGTCAGGACGAAACGGAACGGATCACGACCGCCATCAAGCACCTTCTGGACGGACTCCGCGAACGTCACGGGGCTTCCTTCCTGCTCACCTCGCTCGCACCCGGCGCCGACCTTCTCGGCGCGGAGGCGGCGGCGAGGTCCGGCATCGGCATCAGGGCGGTCCTGCCCGCCGATACCGAACAGTATTTCGTCGGATTTCCCGCAGAAACCCGCCGGCACGCCGAGCGGATCCTCGCGACGGCGTCGGCGATCGAACGCGTCCCCGCCGCGGCGGCCGATGAGAACATCTTTCAGGCACCGGCGCGAAGGCTCGTGGACGCGTCCGACGAACTGATCGCCGTCTGGAACGGCGAAGCCGTCCTCGACGCGCCCGGGGGCACCTGCGATTCGATCGAGCGGGCGCGGACGAAAGGCATCCCCGTTTTCATCATCCCCGCAACGAGATCGGGCATCCTGCCAGGAGGACCATCATGAGCGAAACGGAAAAGGCATTGAACCAATTGCTTTCGATGAAGGGCATGAGCGAAGCGAAGAGCGTCGTCCAAGAATGGGAGACGATCGCGCGCAACAACGCGTCAGAACGTCCGGCAAGAGTGTTTTTGCCGGATTATTTGTGCGTGGCGCCCCCCGGGGCGGGCGTCTCCACGCTCATCGGCCTGCTTGCGGAGCGCCTCGACGAACTGAAGCTGATGCCCTTTTCGAATGCCCGGAAGCATCTCGAATTCATGCTCGAATACGAACCCGACGACAAGAAATTCACGGCCTTCAAGCGCTACTACAACCTCGTCGAACACGGCCTGTCCCAGTACGGCGAACCCTTCGCCGGCATCATCGCGATCGACATCACCGAGTGGGTGAAGAAGATCGCGTGCAAGGATCTGAGGTTCCTCCGCTTCCTCGAGTACGTCGCCCAGAAGGACGAGATGCAGATGATCGTCTTCCTCACCACGTGCACGACCGAAGGTCTGGTGAAGGAAGCCGAATCCGTCATCATCCAGTACCTCCGTCTGCGGCGGATCACGCTCAAGACGGTCGATCCGGTCGACTTCACCGCGAAGCTCGCGGACGAACTCGCCAGCTACGGTCTTTCTCTCGATCCGGACGCCAACGCCGAACTCGTGAAGACGATCGAACTCGCGGCGAAGGAACGCGGCTTCGGCGGCCTGAAGACGATCACCCAGCTCGCCAAGGACATCGTCTACGAGAAATACTGTTCGCCCCGCTTCTCGCCCGTGATCGGCCTGCAGGACATTTCCCGCTTCACCGTGAACGGGGCCTGGCTCAGGCAGCTGAAAGCGCATTTCCGTCTGAATCCGGACGACTAGGAGGATCCTCATGGACCGTTACGACATCCTTTCCCTCGTTTACATCCTGTTTCTGTTAGGCATCGTCGGGTGCGCCTTCGCTTTGCGCAGGCGCGGCAAGGTCGTCGGCTGGATTTCCCTGTCCGCCGTCATCGCCGTCGGTGCCTTCATCCAGTATCTCGGCATCGGCTACGACGAACCGGTCGAACCCGGGATCCGCCTCGTCACCGCCGTCTTCAGCGCGATCAAGATGACCGGCGGCGATTTCAAGGAAGGTCAGCTCTCGGCGCTGATGGCGGAGAGCGCATGGTATTTCGCGGCCGTCGTCGCGATGCAGACCATCGCCTTCGCCAACGGCATCGTCGTCGTCGTCGGGATCATCGGCAGACGGCTCTTCAACGCCTGGCGGCTCTTCCTCGCCCGGCATGCGAAACGGACCTATGTCGTCGTCGGCGACAACGACTACGCCTCGGCCTTTCTCGACAACGTGGCCGAAAGCGGACAGTCGGTCCGGATCATCCACGTGATTCCGGAAGACACCGACGACCTCTTCGGCAAGGCGTTCGCGCATGCGTCGCGGCCGGGTGTCGCGAGCGGGACGCTCGACGATGCCTTCATGAAGCGGATCGTGCCGCCGCGCCGCACGGGGACCTACGACGTGGTCTCCTTCATCGAGGACGATGCGAAGAACCTGAAGGCCCTCGACGTCTTTTCGCGGCGGCTTGCGAGCCTGGACGAGCGACTGGACGCGAAGGCCGCCATCACCGGACGCTTCATGTACACGGAGTACGAGCACGCCCGCGTGATGGCGCCGATCCGGTACGACCGCGACCGCATCCGGCTCTTCAGCCGCCACGACCTGATCGACCGCGCCTTCCTCGACCGCTATCCGCTCTCCTCCCTCTTCCCCGTTCCGCTCGCCTCGCCCGCGGAAGCGGAGCGAACGCACGTCCGATGCCATTATTATTTCATCGGCTTCGGGAATACGAACCGCGAAATCCTGCGCCGCTCGATCATCAACAACCAGTTCGACGACGTCACCGTCTCCTACCTCGTCCTGACGCGCGACGCCAGGAAGCGCGAGGAGCTGTTCCTGCGCGACATCCCTGCGTTCCAAGACGAAAACGCCGGCAGGGGCGGACTGCTTCCGCAATCCCCCCATGTCGCGAAGCCGATCTTCAAAGAATGCGAGATGCTGAGTTCGAACTTCTATGTCGAACTGACCCAAAGCGATCCCGCCGGCGCCGCCTTCAGCGTCTTCGTCGTCGCCCTCGGGGAGGACGTCGAGAACATCAACGTCGCGCACGCGATCGACGCCTTCCTGCAGCCGATCCTCCCGGACGGCAACTACCGCATCTTCGCCAAATCGCCGCAGATCGAGGGCATCCTGCAGGCGGAAAAGAAGGCGACGATCGTGCCGTTCGGCCTGCTCAGGGAAGTCTTCACGCCCGCCTACGTCATCGACGAAAAGACCGACGTCATCGCCAAGATCGTCAACGAATGCTACAACGGACGCCTGAGCGATGCCGCTACGAACAGAACTGAGCGGGAGGCCGCCTGGTCCGGACTGTCGCTGCACGATCAGGATGCCAGCCGGTTCGTGGCGATGAACCTCCGCTCGAAACTCCACCTGCTCGGCCTCGACTACGTCCCGATCGTCGCGGGCGGCGCGGATCCAGACGGAACCGAAGGGGCGAAGAAGTACTATCAATCGATCGGCTGCCCGGATGGGCTTCCTCCCGCGCCCGATCCGACCGCGTTCGCATCGGAGGGAGCGTTCGAAGAGCACTACTCACGCGATTCGGTCCGGACGCGGCTGGCGGTGCAGGAACATCTGCGCTGGAACGCCTTCATGACGCTCGCGGGATGGATGCCGCTTTCGATTTCCGCAATCGTGACGAACAAAGACGACACGACCGTCGTCCGACACAAGGACGAAGCCCGCAGGCTCCACGCATGCATCACGACCCGCGAAGGCCTCGTCCGACTCTACGGCATCCTCGTCGCCGCGGGCATTCCGTCGCGCAACGCCGACAAGATCGCACTGGACTACACGACGATCGACCATCTGCCCGAGATCCTGAAGCAGGCCGGTTACCGGATCGTGGAAAGGACCGCCGCATGAACCGCTCGCCCTTCCATCGCCCCGACGCGGAAAGCCGTCCGCGCGTTGTCGACGATCACAAGTACGGCATGTACCTCGACCGCAGTTACGGCGGCTCGCGCTGGGCGACCGCCGCGGAGATGGCGGAGTCGCTCCAGAAAATCGATCTCGATCAAGACGCCTGTCCCGCCGGGGGCATCCCGCTCCAAAGCGACGGGAGGACCGTCTACGTCGACGACCTCGACAACCACACGCTCATCCTCGGATCGACCGGGTCGAAGAAGACCCGCCTTTTCTGCATGCCCCTGCTCCACCTGCTCGCCCGGGCGGGAGAATCCTTCATCGTCACCGACCCCAAAGGCGAGCTCTTCGAACGCTGTTCGGGATACGTCCGGAAGGCCGGATACGACATCAAGGTCCTCGACTTCCGCGAACCGCTCCACAGCACCGTCTTCTGGAATCCGCTGACGATCCCGTACCGGCTCTACCGGAACGGCGAGCACGACAAGGCGGTCGAAATGGTGACCGATTTCGTCGCTTCCCTCAAAGGCGGCGTGTCTTCGGAAAGCGATCCGTACTGGGCCCTGTCGGCGTCCGACTTCATCATCGGCGTCATCCTCCTGCTCTTCGAGTGCGCCGAAAGCGAAGCCGAGGTGCACATGAAGAGCGTGATCACGCTCACGTCGTTCGCGATCGACTCCGAGTCGGGGAGCTCGACCCCGCTCGGCAAGTTCGTCGAGGAACTCGACCGGCGCGCGCTTGCCGTGATCAAGATGGCGAGTTCGCTCGCCAACGCCGACAGCACCCGCAAGGGGATCATGGGCACCGCCGACACGATGCTCGCGCCCTTTAAGAACAACCTCGGCCTGCTGCAGATGCTCGCCCAGTCCGATTTCGATCTCGCGACGATCGCGCAGGAAAAGACGGCCGTCTTCCTGATCATCCCCGACGAGAAGGTCACGATGCACTTCCTCGCCGCCTCCTTCATCAAGCAGACCTACGAGATCATGATCGGGGTCGCGCAGAAAGCCGAGAAGCGGATCCTGCCGATCCGCCTCAACATCGTCCTCGAGGAGTTCGCCAACATGCCGGAGATCCCCGACATGCCGCAGATGATCACCGCCGCGCGCAGCCGCAACATCCGCTTCTTCCTCGTCGTCCAGAGCGAGCGCCAGCTCGTCAACATCTACGCCGAAGACGCGCAGACGATCAAGGGCAACTGCGCGAACTGGATCTTCCTCACGAGCCGCGAGATCACTCTCCTTGAAGAGATCCAGAAGCTCTGCGGCACCGTCTTCGTCGACGGCCGTCCGGAACCGCTCGTCTCGCTGTCCGAACTGCAGATGTTCTCCAAGGCGCGCGGCCAGACGCTCATCCTCCAGGCGCGCCACCATCCTTTCATCACCGACATGGCCGACATCGATTCCTATCCCGCCTTCGCGCCGCTGCCGCCCGTCACGATCGTCGCGAAACAGAAGAACCGCGTCTGCACCTTCGACTTCGAAGACCTCGTGCGGAAGGCGAAGCGGCACCTGATCGATCCGAAGCGCCTGTTCGCGCACGAACTCGACGATCTGCCGGAGCCGGAGGCACAACCGGAACCGGTCCGCACGCCCGAACGCCGGCAGGCGACGACGATCGAGGAACTCTTCCAGGAACTCGACGACGATCTGCATATAGACGATGAAACCGATGCGCCGGTGAAGAACCCTTCCAGCGCTTCTTTCGCGGTGCTGGAACGCGTCCTGAGTCCCTTCGTCGACTTCGTCATCGAACACCTCGACGAACGCGACGTCGACCGTTTCGACCGTTATGCGGCCGATCTGCCGAAGGACGCGTTCTACGACGACGAGAAGAAGGTCGTCAAGGATCTTCTCTACCGCGACTACCTCGACCTCGACGCGTCCGGCGTCGACCGGTCCGAAGATCTGAACCTGCGGGAGGAGCCGCTGCCGGATTCGCACCGCCGCCTCCTCACGATGACGATGGTCTTCGAACTGATCGACGAGCGCGACCGTGGCAGCATCGCCGTCGAGACCGCCTTCCTGAGCCGCTTCCTTCCCGAACTCGCCGCACGCTTCGCCCGCGAGGGCAAGGAAGAACCCGAAACGGAAGAGACGGCCGACGCCGTCGGATCCTTCCGCACGGACGTCGCCGCCGTCGTGCTGCGCTTCGAACAGGCCCATGCGACCCGGTTCGCCTTCGATTCCGCCTATTTCGCAGCCGATGCGGCCGTCGACGCGATCCCCTGGATGGCCCGGGACTGGGACAGCGACGACCTTGAGGACATCGACGTCGACGCCCCCCATGCGATCCTCGACCTCTTCCGGGCGGAACGCGCCGCCCGACCCGCAAAGTACGAGGCCGATCCCGCCGATCCGCCGCGGATCCGTGCCTTCAAGACGGTCGCGTCCCGGTTCATGGAACTGCTGGAAACCGGCGACCGTCCGGCGGCCGCGGACGAACCGCCCCGGAAGGAAACGCTGGACGGTGTCGTCGCGATCCTCCGCGACGTCATGGGCGTCGCGTTCGCCGAGTACGCGACGGCCGCGACCGATCCCCGCTTCGGCGAAGGTGCAGGTGCATTGGATCCGGATCGCATCGACGCGCTGCTCGTGCTCGCCGTGAAGCAGCTTCTGGAATCGTCGCCCGAACCGCGGCGCCATGACTAGGATCGGGAGGGAGACCGATGTTCGCTCCCTCGACTGAAACCGCCGTCCGCTACCGGATGTTCCTGGTGAAACGCCTCCCCGACGCCATCGATTTCGTCTCCGAAGGCATGCTCATGAGTATCGCCAGGCTGCGGATCCCGCTCTACGATCCGCTCGAATGGATCCGTGACCTCGCCGCGGTGCGCACCCGCCTGATCGAAATCATGCAGGGACGTCCGATCGCCGATCCCGCCGTCGCCGCCGCAATCGAAGAAGACATCGACGTCGGCGAAGATCTTGCGAATCTCAAACTGAAGACGATCCTCGCCCTCTATTACGTCGTCGCCTCCCGCAACATCGAAAACGCGACGACCGAACCGCTCTTCCGCAAGCAGTTCCAGACGGCGTTTCCGCACCTGTTCGTGATGCGCCGCCCTCCGATCGTCCGCTGGGACAATCCCGAAGACGTCCGGACCGCGGCGCGCGTCTTCGCCGTCATCGACCGCGCCGTGCGGTCCGGAACGATCGACCTCACCGCGACGGAAGACGCCGAGCACGTCCGCGCCTGGCTCGAACATTATCTTGGCGTCTGCGGCACCCGCGACGCCGCCGCGGCGTTCTACGACTACATGGACGAGCGGCGCAGCCACATCGACGATGAACTGGCGCAGACGGTTGGCGACGTTCCGATCGCGCAAGCGCTCCGGTTCATGTTCTTCCTGATGGCGTCGGGGCGCTCGCATCCGGAGATGGCTGCGGAAAGCCGCACGGCCGCCGACGCGTCCGGAGAACGGAAGCGCGCCGCCTGCGCGGCGAACGTGATCGCCTCCGCCTTCGGCCTGCCGCACCCAGTGGAAGCGGCGGCACCTGCCGAGGCGGAAACGGCATGGCCGATCCCGCGCCTGCGGCGGGCGATCCTCGACGGTGTCGAAACGTTGTCCGCGCCGTGATCCTTCCCCTGTCCGCGAAACGGATCATCCCGATCTTGTCCGGCCGCATCCAAGGACGACGAACCATGAAGAACCGCCAATGAGGAGTTGACATGATGGAACTCGATGAATTGAAGAATCTGAAAAACGCACTGGAAACCCGTCACCGCTACGGCGAGATGAGCCGGGAGTATCAAGAAAGGCTCGAAGACAAGCCCTCCGTGCCCGGCTATCGCCCGGACAGCGATGTCGACAAGGTGCGATCGAACCGGTTGAAGACGGCGTCCCGGATCGCCATCGCATTGTCGTTTGTCGCGATGATCGCGTCGATCGAATGGACGCCCGTCGTCTCGTATTATCTACGCACGTACGGAACCGTCTTCGGCATCGTCGTCGCGCTCGGAATCTTCATCGCCGGCACGATCGTCTATGTCAGGAATGAAGGCGATTCCTTCTCGGATCTCCGCGATTACCAGAAAATCAATGCCAAATTCTGGCTGTTCGGACCGCTTCTTTCGATCGGCGGCGGGCTGGTGCTCTGGGGAGCGTCGGCGCTGTTGTGGCTCGTGGTGAAACTGGTCCTTTTCCTCGTCACGTTCGGCCTCGTGAAGCTCGCATGGGGACCGCTGATGCAGTGGTTTCAGGCGACCCTCTTCACCGCATCGGGATACCTCGTCCTCTGGTGCCTCGTCGCCGGCGCGATCACCGCGCTCCTGGGTCTGGCGTTTTCCTGGATTCCGGAGGGACGCAGGCAGGAACTGCGCGCGCAGTATGAACGGAGCTATGCGGCCCGGAAGGCGAAGGCCGATGCGGAACTCGAAGAGCACAAGCGCGAGAGCGCGTCCCTGCGCAAGGACATCAAGCGCTGCGACGCCGTGATCGCGGAAGCGAACTCCGCGATCTCCCAGAACAACGTCGTGCCCGACGCCTACAAGACGCTGGAGCACGTGGACCTGTTCCTGTCCTATTTCGAACAAAGACGCGTCGGATCGATCCGCGACTGCATCAACCTGATGATCTCCGAACAGCGCGAAAGCGAACACCGGGCGGCCGTCATCAACCAGCAGCGCGCCCACCAGCAGGCCGTCGAACGCGAACTCGCCGAACAGCGGCAGATCCGCGAGAAGCAGCTGGAGACGATGCGCAAGCTGGATGAAAAGGCGGAAGCCTTGAAAAGCGAACAGAAACGCCGGACGGAAGAGGAAGAACGCCACAACCGCGACGTCGAAGAACAGATCCGCAAGATCAAAGAGAACCTGTAACCGCAGCGAAACGACAGACACACTCACCGGGAGAACGACCCTATGGACAAGAAAGCGATGAAATCGGTCTTCATCAGTTACGGACACGCCCGCTTCGCACCGCTGGTCGAGCGGATCAAACGCGATCTGGAAGGGGACTACCGCGTCTTCAAGGACGATTCGGCGACGGGCATTCGGACCGGATCGTTCTTCGACGTGGCCTTGCAGAACGCCATCCGCGACTGCGATTTCTTCCTCGCGTTCCTGGATGCCCATTCGACCCGGCCGAACAGCGTCTGCCTGGACGAAATCGCACTCGCCCGCAGCCTGGAAAAACCGATCCTGCCGATCCGTTTCGAGACGCTCGATCCGCCGTTCATCCTCTGCCGGATCCAATGGCTCGATCTCATCGTCGGCGTCCGGGACGGCGTCCCCGTCTATGACGAACCCCGCTATGCGGACGCCCTCGGGATCATCCGCGAAGTGCTTGCGGGCAGCCGTTCGATCGGCGTCAGCGGCGAACGGCTGATCCTCGAGCGGGTCCTCAACCGGCACCGCTCGTTCGACTTTTCGGCCGGCATCGCCGAGCTGAACCGGGTGTTCGTCGGCCGCACATGGGCGTCCGAGCCGGTTCTCGCGTTCATCCAGTCGCCGGAACGAAACCTGTTCTGGATCCTCGGGGGCGCCGGAACCGGGAAGTCGGCGTTCGCCGCGCACCTCTGCACCCGGCACGCCGAATTCGTCCGGGCCGTCCATTTCTGCCAGTTCGACGATCCCGAATCGTGCGATCCCCGCAACGTCCTCTGTTCGCTCGCCAACGCCATCGCCATCCAGAACGAGGACTACCGCCTCGAACTGACGCGGACGCTCCAGACCGAAGTCCGCGACAACGATCTGAACGCGATGTTCCGCATCCTCTTCGTGAATCCGCTCGCGAAAGCCGAGGACCGCCGTCCCGTCGCCGTGATCGTCGACGGGATCGACGAGATCGACGATTCCGAAGGAAGGCTCTCGCAGCTCCTCCAGACGATCGTGACGGGCAGCTGGGCGCTTCCCAAGTGGTTCAAGTTCATCATCTCGGCGCGCCCGGAAGGCGCCGTCGCGGGATTCCTCGAAGGGTATCCGAGCGCATCGCTCGACGACGCGCGCGGCGTCCAGGACGCGCGCCTGTTCATCGACGCGAAAGCGGAATCGCTCAAGCGCCGGTTCAGCGCCGATGAGACCGAGGCGATCCTCCGGACGAGCGAAGGCAATTTCCTCTATCTGACCTACCTGTTCGAGGAACTCGCGACGTCGGACAGGCGCGGGATCGATTTCGCGAAGCTGCCCGGCAAGACGCGCCAGCTCTATCTGTCGCTCTTCATCCGGCGCTTCACCGATTCCGGCCTCCTCTTCGAGGACTACGCCGCGCTGTTCGCCGTTCTCGCCGGCGCGAAGGGACCTCTGACCGTCGCCGAGACCGCACGGATCCTGGCGGTTCCCGAACCGCGCGTCGCCGACATGCAGAAGCGCGTCCGCTCGATGGTGAAGCTCGTCGACGGACGCCTGTCGATCTTCCATCGGTCGCTCCACGACTGGCTGATCGACCCGGACGCGAGCGGAAGCTACCATGTCGATCCCGCGATGGGCGTGACCTTGATCCTCGACGCGATCGCGGCCGCCGTCGACACCTTCGAGTCGCTTCCGGAAAACGGCTATTTCGTCCGGCACGCCGTCGAACACGTCGTCGACGACTACCGCTTCGACCTCCTCGAAAGGCTCCTGAAGCGAAACGTCCCGACGATCAACCAGTCGATCTTCGCGGCCCTCGCGGAAGCGGATCCCGCGACGATCGTCCTCGTCTTCAAGAAATTGATGCTGAGCGTCTCCCGGACGAAGCTCGACACGATCGGATTCTGGGTTCTTCAGGCGCTCCGGCGGCAACGCTACGTGAAGAAGATCGCAGCCGTCACGGACGCCGTCGTCGCCGCCCAGACGACCTTCGGGCCGGAGTTCACCGCCCGCATCCTGCTGGAATCGGCGACGATGATGACGATCGAGCAGCAGGCGGGCAAAGCCGACCGGCAGCTCGAGGCTGCGGCTCTCCTCATCGCCGGACTGAAGGGCGAGACGGTCCTGTTGCTGGCGCTCCGGGAAGAGTATCTTTACAACAGCGGGTCGCTGGCACTCAAGCGCAAGAAGACGGAAGAGGCGAAAGCCTATTTCGGCGAGGCGTTCGCGGTCGCGGCGAAGAAGATCGAGCTCGCCGCCAGGACCGGCGATCCTTACGTTTCCTACGATTATCTCACCCTCTTCGCCAACATCGAGCTCGAACTGAAGAATCTCGAGAACGCCAAGGGGTTCCTCGCCTTCAACGCCGCCGGGCAGGACGAAACGGGTACGGCGGAAGCCGCGGAGCCGCTCGACGAACAATGCCGCATCGCCCTCGCCGAAAACGACCTCGCGAAGGCCGAAGCGTATGCCAAACGGCTCCTCGACGCCGAGCGGAAGCGGGATGCGACACGGTCCACCTATGAAACCAGGCGCGCGCTTCTGGTCGCGCACACGCTCCTTTCCGAAGTCTGCGATGCGAAAAAGGATCCCGCGGCGGCGAGATCCGAACTGGATGCCGCCGTGGACATCGCCCGCGCGAACGAGGAGCGTTACCCGTCGTTCGAGACGACATCCGACCTCGGCATCCTGCACGACAAGCTCGGCATGCTGGCGCTGCGCCAATACGAGTTCGAGCAGGCCGAAACCCATCTCCGCGAATGCCTCCGTCTCCATGCCAAGAACGATGAAACCGATCCTTCGCCCGCGTCGCGCGAAGCGCTTTCGAACGCGCTCCTCAACATGGGCGATCTCGCCCGTGCGACCGGGGATGCGGAAACGGCGAAAGCCCATTACGATCGGGCGCTGCAGATCATCGAGCGCGTGCACGCCGAAACGCCCGATTATCGCGTCGCACGACAGCTCGCGCTGACGGAACGGAGGGTGGGGGCGATCCGCGAAGAAGGCGGCGACGTCGACGGCGCGATCGCGATCCAACGTCAGGCGCTCGCACTGCTCGAGACCGAGTGTCGTCGGGACGACGTCCCCGAGTCGCTCATGAGCCTGGCGAGCGCGCGGCGCAACCTCGGCCGCCTGCTCACCAACGCCGGCGGGATCGAGGAAGCAAGGACGCTCCTCGACGCGGCGCTCGACCTGGACACGCGCGTCGACGCGGCGCGTTCGACCGCCGACACGGCGTACGCGCTGGCGCTCGACCACGAACAACGCGCCATTCTGGGATCGATGACGCACGATCTTTCCTTCGCCCAAGCCGAATGCGAGGCGGCCCATGCCGTCGCGACCGGACTCGCGGGACGTTTCCCCTCGCTTCGCCATGACCTGCTTCTGCTGGAGACGGTGCGAAACCTCGGCCAGATCGCCGATCGGAAAGGCGATCGGGAGACGGCGAAGGTCTGGACGTCCCGGCAACTGGAGATGGCGATTCAGGCGTACGCAAAGCAGCCATTCGCCGAAACCGCATCCCATCTCGTCGACGCGTACGGCGACATGGCCGACCTCCTCCATGCCACTGGCGATCTCGACGGTGCCGACCGCCAACTCCGGAACGCGCTCGAACTGGCGGGAGATCAGCTCCGGAAGTTCGACACGCCGGCCGTGATCCGCCGGTTTGTCCGCATCGCCGTTCTTGCCGGCAGGATCGCGATGGACCGGGACGAGTTCGACGCCGCCAAAGACCGTTTCCTGCAGGCCCTCGCGGTCCTGGAACGGGAACCCGCTTCCACGGCGAAGGACGCTTTCCTCGATTCCCGGATCTCGCTCCACCGGTCGCTGGCCGCGGTCTGCCGCAAGCGCAAGGAAAGCGACGAAGCAAAAGGCCACTATCAGGAAGCGCTCTCGCTGTCGCAACGGCGGTGCGCGGACCGTCCGGACGATGACGCGAAGGTCGTGATGATCGAATCGCTCGCGGATCTCGCCGGACTGACGGCCGATGATGCGGAACACTCCGAGCGCCTGGCCCTTTATCAAAAGGCCGGCGGGATCGTCGAGGAACTGCTTCCGCGATTCACGGGCGACCGGATATTCCTCGCCCGCGCCGCCGACGTTTTCTACGGAGAGTACCAATGCGAAGACGAACGCGGGAACCATGCGGCCGCGCTCGCCGCGGCCGGACGACACGTCGACATGCGACGGCTGGAGGCGGACCTCGCCGAAGATCCGGACGCCTACGGGCTGCTCGCGCGGGCGATGTACTTTCAGGCGAAGACGCTTGGCGTCCTCGGCGAATTGCTCAAGGCGAAGGAAACGTACATGAACGGCCTCGACTACGCCCGCAAGGCGATGCGCCTCTCGCAGCGGCCGGGCGATCTCTACGCCGTTCTCTGGGGATGCTGGCAACTGGCTTTCCTGGCGGCGTCCGATCTCAAAGATCTCGATCTCGCGCTGGCCTCCTTCCGCGAGGGCTCCGACGTCTGTCGCGCCTATGCGACACTGGACCCCGGGCAGGAATCGTTCGAGTGGATGGTCAGGATGACGAATTTCCTGGCACAGGCGCTCGACGATTCCGATCGGCTCGAAGAAGCGTACGCCGCGCAAGCGGAAGCCCTCGACTACGTACGCCGCATCACGGAAAAGCTGAAAACGAAGGACACGTTGAAAAGCCTGCTCGATGCCCTCGTCAAGACGGCGAAGTTCGCCGCGCGCCTCGACCGATTCGCCGAGGCATCGCGATTGATGGACGAAGCGGAGAACCTCTATCGGATCACGTCGTCAGCGGCGGATCCGGTCCTGGCGGCGGAATTCGGCAAGATCCCCGACTACGCCTCGGCACTGAGGGACAAGGTGGAGTCGCTCCGGGACGACAGACCGGCAGACTCCGGTTCGGAGACAGCAGACGCGACCCCAAAACCCCAATCCCCGAAAACGGAACGTCGGTCCGATCCGGCTGAACGGCCCGCGGAGCGCGAACGGACGGTGGCAACGGCACCCGCGCAACCGGCGGTCCGGCATCGTTTTCTCGACCGTTCGCAGGTGACGAGGCCTCAGCCGAAACCGGCAGAGCCGACGATCGACGAAGACACTTGGAACGAAGCACTCGAAAACGTCAAGAAACATCCCGACGAAAGGTCCTGGGACACGCTCGCAAAGGACAGCGTCGCGCTCGGGGACCGCTACGCCCGCAACGAGGCGACGCGCCCGGAAGCCATCGCCAAATTTGCCATGGCGGCGAAGGCGCTCGTCGAATGCGGCAACCTGACGAACGATCTGCGTCATTGGGAGCGGCTCGTGCCGGTCGCACTGACCTTGACCGATTTCTGCGACGGACAAGACGATGCGAAGGACCGCCTCCTCTATCTCGAGGTCGCCGCCAGGGCGGCCGAATCCTTGCAGGACGGAAATCCTTCGGCCGCGCACAAGGAACTGCTCCGACGGGTCTGGCAGCGGTTCGCGGCCGAATGCAGGGCGCAGAAGAAACCGTTGAAGGCGCACGCCATCGAAGCGAAACTCGGCCGTCTCTAGGATCCAATCATCAAAAAAAGCGCAGTTTTCTGCGCTTTTTTCATGGGTGCGGATGTCAGCGGGACAGCCGGTCGGCTTCGCGTTCGGCGTTCCGGGCTTCGCGTTCGTTGCCCAGCCGCCGTTCCACGAGCGCGAGTTTCCGGAAATACCGTTCCCGTTCGGTCTTGGCATCGTCTTCGCCGACCGACGGCAGGATCGATTCGATCAGGTGCAGGGCTTTGCGGGCGACGTCGGGGAGGTTGCGATCCAGATGCCAGTCGACGGTCAGGTGGATGTATTCGATCGCGTCGACCCAGTCCGAAGGATCGTCCGAAGCGGTGAGCGTTTCGATGATGCGGTCGAGGACGTCGGGGAGTTCGTCTTGTCCCGACAGGTGCGGGACCATCGCCTT
>Ga0172375_10002420_pt1 | contig 29077 bp, 26 predicted proteins | sample LakKiv1m_FD_114537 | JGI IMG/M metagenome (GOLD analysis project Ga0172375, IMG submission 114537) | Freshwater microbial communities from Kabuno Bay, South-Kivu, Congo - kab_092012_11.1m | ecosystem: Environmental > Aquatic > Freshwater > Lake | place: Democratic Republic of the Congo... | reverse complement strand
CTCCTTTCCGGCCTTTTTGACCATTAACCATGACGAACTTCAGCCTTCCCGTCCCGGATGACTTCCGTTACAGTTTATTCTTTCTCGCCTACGCTTCCTAATGTTTTATCACTCCTCCTTTTCACTCAAGATCGTCCGCGCGCCCGCCATCGAGCCTCGCGAAGATATCCTTCAAACATGCGTAGCTTTCCTCGAAGAGGGGGTAGAGCTTCCTGTAGACCGCCGCGCTTCTTTCATCCGGCTCGATCCTTGTTTCGCCGGGGTTCAGACGTTCCGCCACGGTGAAGTCGGGGAAAATCCCCATGCCCACGCCGCCGGCCACCGCCGCGCCCAGGGAGGTCGCCTCATCCAAATAACGGGGGATGAGAATGGGTTTTTCCCACACGTCGGCCAGGATGCGCTGCCATACCCCGCTCTTCGCGCCACCGCCGATGAGGACAATTTCGTCAATGGAGGCGGTCGCTCCGCGTGACACCGCTTGGCGAGGCGTCGCCGAAAGCGACGAAGCCTCGAGCGATAAAAGAATCGTCTTGAGGTTGTAGGCGACCCCCTCGAAAACCGCACGGTAGATATCGGCCTTGTCGTGTTTGGTCGTCAGGCCGATGAAGGCTCCTTTGGCGGAAGGGTCCCATCGCGGGCTGCGCTCTCCCATGAGATAGGGAAGGAAGAGAAGGCCCTTGGCCCCGCGGGGCGATTCCAGCGCCGCCTTGTTCATCTGCGCCAGGACGCTCTCCCCGCCTCCCGCCTCGATCGCGGCCTCGTGCTGGGCGAAGGTCTGCTTCAGCCACTCCACCTAGAGTCCCGCGGACTGCATGGTACCGCAGGGAGAATATTTCTTCTCGTCGAGGTGGATCCAGTTGAACGTCCGCATTTCCGGATCATAGACGGGATGATCGGTCGCGAGGGCTATCCACGAGGAGGAACCCAGGACGTTGTAGGCCTTCCCGCCGCGCACCACGCCCGCGCCCACCGCGGCGCAGGACCCATCGCCGCCCCCGATCACCACAGGCGTGCCGGCGCGCAGCCCCGTGAGGGCGGCGGCCCCTGACGACACCCGGCCGACGATCGTCGAGGAAGGGTGCGCGGCGGGGAAGAGCCCCTCATCCATGTCGACCGCCTCGAGGATCTCCCGCGACCAGACTTTCTTCTCGAGGTCGAAGGCGTTCGTGCCCGAGGCGTCGGAATAGTCGGTCGCGAAAACGCCGGTGAGCTTGTGGACGATGAAGTCCTTGGCCTGAAGGACCTTCGCGGTTTTGGCGAAGACCTCGGGCTCGTTGTCGCGTATCCACATGAGTTTTGTGAGCGAGTAGGAGCTTACGGGCCGATGCCCGGTGATACGGTAGAAATCCCGCGGCGGCATGGCCTCGGCGAGCCGCCTCGCTTGCGGCCCCGAACGCATGTCGGCCCAGATGATCGATGGACGCAAGGGTGCGCCCTCCGCGTCCACGGCCAGGCAGCCCATCATTTGGCCCGAAAAGGTGACGCAGGCGATAGCCGAGGCCGGCACCTTGCTCGAAGCGAGCAGGTCTTTCGTCGAGCTCGCCACCGCCGACCACCAGTCGTCGGGATCCTGCTCGACATAGCCCGGCCGCAGGGTGGAAACCCCGTAGGCCGTGGTGGATGAGGCGACGAGAACGCCGCGTTCGTCGTACAAGGTCGCCTTGTTGCCGCTCGTGCCCAGATCGTGGGCGATAATATAATTCATCGGGAGTCCACCTCAGCCACTTATTTCTGGTGCGCTTTTCTGTACTGATCCAGGAATACCGCCGCGACGATGATGACGCCGTTGACGATTTGCAGGATGAAAGGATCGATGCCCAGCAAGTTGCCGCCGTTCCGCAAGGTCGCCATGATGATCGCGCCCAATACCGTTCCGAAAATCGTGCCCTCGGCGCCGGAGAGGCTCGCCCCGCCGATGACGCAGGAGGCGATCGCGTCCATCTCGTAGCCCTGGCCGCCCGTGGGGATGCCGTTCGCGAGCCGGCTCGTCATAAGGACGCCCGCGATGCCCGCCATCAGGGCGCCAAACCCGAAGATGGCATAGGTGTTCACGCGGATATTGATGCCCGAGAGGCGGGCCACTTCAAGATTGCTGCCCAGGGTGTAGGTGTTGCGGCCGAAAGGCGTGTGGTTGGTGATGAACCAGGCGATCAAAATCAGGACAACCCAAACGAAAAAGAGGGTGGGCAAGCCGACCACCGTGCCCTGGGCGATATCGAGGAATGTCTTCGGCAGGCCAGCCACCATCCTCGCGCCCGAGATGAGCATTATCGCTCCCCGAATGATCGTCATTGAGCCCAAGGTCGCGATGAAGGGGGGAATCCTACCATCGAAAATCATGAATCCGTTGATGATGCCGAAAATGATCGAGGCGAGCAGAGTAAGGAGTATCGCGGGGACGATGCCCATGCCGCCCTTCAACAGCAGGGCCACCATGATGCCCGCGAAACCGACGACCGATCCCACGGAAAGGTCGATCCCGCCCGCGATGATGACGAAGGTCATCCCCAAGGCGACAATCCCGTTGATGGAGGTCTGCCGCACGAGGTTGGACAAGTTGTTGCCTGTCATGAAGCCTTGGGTGGCGAAGGAAAGGAAAACAACCAACACGAGCATGATGAGGACGAGCGTGCCCTCGGTTTTCAGCTTTAGCGGTCCTCTTGTCTTTGTGCCTTTTTCGGCTGCTGCTTTGGCGCTCATACTACCTCACTGATTGCTTCTTGGGAATTTTCCGCGATCCCGCTCGCGAGCTTGAGGATCCTCTCCTCGGTCGCCCTCGCCCTCTCCACGATACCCATCTGTTTGCCCTCGGAGATGACGAGGATCCTATCCGACACGCCGATCACTTCGGGAAGATACGAAGAAATGAAAATGATCGAATTGCCGCTTTTAGTCAGCTTTTCCAGGAGCTTATAGATTTCCGACTTGGATCCCACATCGACGCCGACGGTCGGCTCGTCAAAAATCATTATTTTCGATTTGCATGCCAGCCACTTGCCGATGACTACCTTCTGCTGATTTCCGCCCGAAAGCGTGCGCACCGCGGTTTCGATCGAAGGCGTTTTCGTCGCCATCTCCTTGACGTAGCGGTCGGCGTTGCCTTTTTCGGTCTTATGGTTGATAAGGCCGAATTTGCTGATCATCGCGTAGATCGCGACATTCGTGTTTATCTTCACGGAAAGCGGCAGCGCGAGCCCCTGCGTGCGCCTGTTTTCCGGCAACAGCCCGATCCCTAGCTTGATGGCGTCGCGAGGTTTCCTGATCCGCTCTTTTTTGCCGAATACCTCGATTTCGCCGCCTGAAATCTCCGTCGCGCCGAAAATGGCCGATACGATATCGGTTCTCCCCGATCCCACCAGACCGAACATGCCCAAAATCTCGCCCCGGTGCAAATTGAAGTTGATGTTTTCGAATATTCTTTTCCTGGACAGGTTCTTCACCTTCAAGACGACCTCGGAGTCTGCATGGTGGTCGATCGAATACATTTCCTCGATCTTGCGTCCCACCATCAGGGAGATCAGCTTGTTTTCATCGGTTCCCCCAATCGGAAGCGTGTCGACATAATGGCCATCCTTCAGGACGGTAACCGTGTCGCAAACGCGGAAAATCTCTTCCATGCGATGGGAGATATAGATGATGCCGATGCCGTCGCGCTTTAGCTTATCGATGATCTTATACAATTCCTCGCATTCTTCGTTGGCGAGAAGCGCCGTCGGCTCGTCGAAAATCATGAGTTTCGATTTTTCGTGCATCGCCTTGGCGATCGCCACCATCTCCTGTTTCGCGACGGGGAGATCCTTTAAAAGCGTCTTCGAATCGATGCGAAGATCGAGGGAAGCGAGAAGCTCGTCGGCCTTCGAATACACCCGCTTCCAGTCCACCGTGATCGGCGAGCTCATGGGTAGATTGCCGAGAAAAAAATTCTCGCCGACCGAAAGATGCGTCGCCAAGGTTATGTCCTGATACACCGCCTGGATCCCAATTCTCTTGCTGTAATGCGGACCCTTTATATCGACCGGTTTCCCGTCGAAAACGATGCTGCCTTCATCCTTCTGATACGCGCCCGTGAGAATCTTTATCAGCGTCGATTTTCCCGCGCCGTTTTCGCCCACGAGAGCGTGGACTTCACCCTTGCGGACCCGAAGATTGACGTCCGAAAGCGCGCGCACGCCGGGGAAGGATTTGCTGATGTTTTTCATTTCAACAATGTAATCGTTCATGGTTCCTGCTCGTGGTGTGAACTAATGAAAAGAGCGGGCGCCGGATCGCTCCCGCGCCCGCAAAAGGAAGGAGATCCGTTATTTCTTCAGCGTCATGGGGTCGAGAAGTCCCTTGATCTTCGCATCGTTCATATTAGCCTTGGTGACGGCGGTCGCGCCAGTGTCCACGTAGGCGGGAAGGGTTTTCTTGGCGATCGCGTCGAGGGCGCTCTGGACGCCTTTGTAACCCATGCCGTAGGGATCCTGGAGAACCAGGGCGTAGAGGATGCCGTCTTTGAGCGACTGGACTTCTTCGGGGTCGGAGTCGAAGGCCACGGCGGCGATCTTGTCACCGAGCTTTCTTTCGCTGATGGCGCGAGCCACGCCGTCGCCGGAGTGGTTGTTGTCGGCGAAGAATCCGACGAGGTCGGGATTCGCGGTGAGAAGGTCTTCAGCCGCGCCCAGGGCTTTCATGATGTCGTTGTCGATGTAGCGGGTGGGCAGGACCTTGAGATTCGGCGCCACTTTCTTGAGCTGTTCGGAGAAACCGACGTCGCGGTCGGTCAGAACCTGGACGCCAGCCATGGCGCTGATGAGGGCCACTTTGCCGGTGAGCGGTTTCTTGAGTTCCTTGAGCCTCGCGACCAGCATGTCGGCGGCCAAGGCGCCTCCCTTCGTATTGTTGGTGGCGAGATGGGAAATGACCGCCTTGGTGTTGACCTTATTGTCGATGGTGATGACGGGGATACCCATCTTCACCGCGCGCTCAATGGCGGGAACCGTGGCGTCGGAGCTCGTGGAAGCGATGACGATGGCGTCGGGCTTGCTGTTGACGACGTCTTCGAGGATCGATACCTGCTTGTCGATATCGGCTTCGGAAGGAGGTCCGTAGGTGGTCACGGATACTTTGCCGGGATTTTCCTTCGCGTAGTTGGTGGCGCCGACGAGCACATACTGCCAGAAATCCGAGTCGGTGGCTTTGATGATGACGGCCACTTTCTTGGGTGCCTGGGCGAATGAAGGCATCAGGGTGACGAGTGCGAGAAGAAGTACGATTACTAGCGTTCTTTTCTTCATGAGAACCCTCCTGTAAAATTGGGAACTAAGCGTTCCAGGAAAAAAGTCTATAACGGGTTCCTGAATATGTCAACATAAATGTTTGGTTATTATTACATACAAACTAATGTACTTACATTAAAATTTTAATTCGTATCCTTATCTGTACTTAAAAAGAATTTTTACGCTAACATTACAAAAAATTGCCCAGATTCCCTCCAAAAGCGTGGTATACATTGCTCGATGAATATTATAATGTCCTTACAAAGCGAGGCCCAGAATGTTCACTCCGCCGGATTTGGACTATCTCAAAGTCAGACAGCTCGACAAGTCGGTGCCGGTGCCAATTTATTTCCAGCTGATGGAGATCCTGCAGGATTATATCAATGACCATGAAAACAACTTCCCGATTCCGACCGAAAGCGAAATGTGCGCGATCTACGGCATTTCGCGACCCACCGTGCGCCAGGCCATCAACGAACTCGTGGGCGAAGGTCTCATCGTGCGATACAAGGGCCGGGGATCATTCATAAAGAAGAAAAAGATCGTCCAGGATTTTCTCCTCACGATCGCCAGCTTCAACGATGAAATGCAGTCGAAGGGGCTCATCCCCGAGACGAAAGTGCTCAATTTCTGCTCGCGCAAGTCGACGCCCCAGGTCTGCCAAAAGCTGCAGACCCATTCCGACGAGGAGCTCCTGTACTTGAGCCGGCTTCGCTCGATCAACAACGAGCCGATCGTCCTCGTGAACACCTACCTTCCCGCTTCCCTCCTGCCCGGCATACTCCAGAAAAACATGGAAAAGGAATCGTTGTACCACGTCATCCAGCGGGATTTCGGACACCAGATCGTCCGCACCCTCCGCACCATAGAAATACGCAGCGCGGGCGGCTATGAAGCCTCCCTTCTCCGGATCAAGGAACACGATCCCGTGCATTTCACGGAAACCGTGGCCTATATCGAGGATGGACGGCCGATCGAGTTTTCCAGCGCTTATTACGTGGGCGACAGGAACAAGTTCACCATCGAGGTGCGGACCAATCGCTGATCGGGGAGCGGCCAGGAACGTCCTCTATCTTCCATCAAACTCCACGATGAATTCGCCGATTTTCGCCCTGATCGCGTCCCTCAGGTCGCGGACGCGAGCCATGATTTCCTCATCGCTCCCCGTGAATTGGGAAGGGTCATCAAAAGGCCAATGGCGGCGCTCCACCTTGCCCGGGAATACAGGACAGCGCTCGGCCGCCTCCTTCGAGCAGACGGTAACGACGCAATCATAGGTCTTGCCTTGTCGGTAAAGGTCGATAACCGCACGAGTCGTTTTGCCGGCGATGTCGATGCCGTCCTCGGCGAGGGCTCGCACCACGTAAGGGTTAAGCTTCCCGGGTTCCAGCCCGGCGCTCTCCGCCGCGTAGCGATCCCCGCCGAGTTTTGCGAGATACGCCTCGGCCATCTGGCTGCGCGCCGAGTTGTGAACGCAGAGAAACAGGACACGTTTCATCGATATCACCTCACTTCGCCGGGACGAGGGGGGGAAAGGCTTCGGCTTCATAGCGCGAATCGTTGCGGAGACGAGGTAATCGCCCGCCTTTGAGCCCGGTACCCAGGTTTTGATAAAAGCCTTGCTGGAATCCTTGGGTTCGATGCCGATTTCCGCGAAGCCCGCTTCGCGCAGCAAAGTTGCGAGATCATCGATCGTCGAAGCTCCGGCGATGCAGGCTGAATGAAGCAGGGGATCTTCTCTCACATCGTCCGGCAACGCGGCGGTAGCCACGACATCGGATACCGCCAGCCTCCCGCCCGGCTCGAGGACGCGAAAGGCTTCCGCGAAGACAGCGGGCTTGTCGGTGGAAAGGTTGATAACGCAATTCGAGATGATCACATCGACCGACCTGTCCCCAAGCGGCAGGTTCTCGATTTCTCCCAGCCTGAATTCGACATTGCCGTAACCGCCTTTTATCGCGTTTTGGCGGGCTTTCGCGACCATTCCCGGCGTCATGTCCACGCCGATCACCTTGCCCTTGGGCCCCACCCTTCGAGCCGCCAGAAAAGCGTCAAAGCCGGCGCCGGAGCCAAGGTCGAGAACCCGCTCGCCCGGCCTCAGCCGCGCGATTGCCTGGGGGTTGCCGCATCCCAAGCCCAAATTAGCTCCCTCAGGCACCGAGGCGAGGTCCTCTTCGGTATAGCCGAGCACCCTCCCATCGGTTCCGCAGCCTTCCGACCCGCAGCAGGAGGATCCCGATCCGCAGCAACCGGAGGTCGATGATTCGGCGACGCGCCCATAGTTTTTAAGGATCGCGCTCTTGAGCTCTGCGCGCTTACCGATTTCCATTCGTCACTTCCTTCGGGAACCAGTGTCTGGTTCTCTTGGCAATCGCGACGAGGCTCAGCATAACCGGCACCTCGGTGAGCACGCCCACCACCGTGGCGAGCGCCGCGCCCGAGGAGAGGCCGAAAAGGCTTATCGCCACCGCCACCGATAGCTCAAAAAAGTTGGATGCGCCGATCATCCCCGCTGGCGCCGCGACCGAGTAGGGAATTTTCCAGGCCCGCGCCCACCCGTAACCGATCGCGAAAATCAGATAGGTCTGAATGACGAGAGGTACCGCGATGAGAACTATCGCGAGGGGATTTTTCAAAATCGTTTCCCCCTGGAAGGCGAAAAGGATGATGAGGGTCAAAAGAAGCCCGCCCTCGGTAATCCCGTTGAATTTCTTGACGAACACGTTCTCGAACCATTCCTTGCCATGGCGCCTTATCAGGCGCGAGCGGGTCAAGGCTCCGGCGCTCAGCGGAATCACGACGAAGAGGACAACGGACAGAAGAAGCGTGTCCCACGGCACGTGGACATCGCTCACGCCCAGGAGAAAGGCGACGATCGGCGTGAATGCCACAAGGATAACCAAATCGTTGATCGCGACCTGGACGACTGTATAGCCCGCGTCCCCATCAGAGAGATAGGACCAGACGAACACCATCGCCGTGCAGGGCGCCGCCCCAAGAAGGACGGCTCCGGCCAGATATTCGGTGGCAAGCCCTGAAGGGATAAGTGCCCTAAAGACGACTTTCAGGAAAAACCACGCGATCGCGTACATCGTGAAGGGCTTTATGAGCCAGTTTACGACAAGCGTGACAGCAAGACCTTTCGGTTTCTTGCCCGCGTTTTTAATGCTGGTGAAATCCACCTTGAGCATCATGGGGTAAATCATGAGCCAGATGAGAATAGCTACAGGGATGGAGACTTTTGCATACTCGAACTGTCCCAGAAATGCGGGTACGCCGGGCAGGAAGTAACCGATCGCGACGCCGAGAGCGATGCAGAGAAAGACCCATAGCGAAAGGTATTTGGTGAAGAAACCAAGATGCTCTTCTGGCATAGCCGCTCCTTGCATGGTCGTTGGCGGGAACCATTATTGGTATTTTTGCCAAATAATCAGGGTCTGTCAAGCGGCTTCCATTGACAAAGGCCAATATTTTGGTAAAAATGCCAAATACCATGATTATGCATGACGAAGATCTTCACGAGCATCGGGTGGATGTCTTCAAGGCACTCGCTCACCCTTCGCGCCTCTATATCGTACTGCGGCTTTCCGAAGGCGAAGCCTGCGTCGGCGATCTTACAAAGGAAGTCGGCGCCGATGTCTCCACCGTTTCCAAGCATTTGGCCATCTTGCGCGACGTTGGCTTGGTAACCGATCGCCGGGAAGGACAGAGCATCTTGTACTCCCTTGCCTGCGACTGCATTCTCGATTTCATCCATTGTGTCGATGCCGTGACACCGCCCGGCGATCCGGGGGCGAGGCGTCGCCCGGTCTGCGTCTCGATGAAAAACAAGCGATAAAGCCTATTCTCTTGACACCGGCGGGCATTTCGTAGTATTTATGTGAATTATAGTTCACATAGCGGAGGTTCTTATGAAAGTTCAAATACTCGGCTCCGGCTGCGCGAAATGCAAGCTCCTCGAGCAGCATGCCAGGGAGGCGATCGCGCAACTGGGCATCCAGGCTGAGCTTGAAAAAGTAACGGATATGGAAACGATAGCGGAAATGGGGGCCATGATGACGCCTGCCCTGGCGATCGACGGGGTCGTGAAGAGTGTTGGTCGCGTGCTCACCAAGGAACAAGTGGCTTCCTATCTTCAGGGGGGCAAGTTCCATGCCCTTTGATCTATGGAATTTTTTCCAGAGTCAGATATTGGGTATGGGCTGGCTGAACAGCCTCATCGGATCGCTTCTCTCGAACGCGGGACTGGATATCGCCGGCAAATGGGGCGCGAGCCTGCAATTCTTCCTCTATGACATGATAAAGATCCTGGTATTGCTATCGGTCTTGATTTTCATCATCTCGTATATTCAAAGCCATTTCCCCCCGGAAAGAACCAAAAAAATCCTCGGCAGGTTCAAGGGAATCGGGGCGAATATTGTCAGCGCCCTTCTGGGGACCCTCACGCCCTTCTGCAGCTGTTCGTCCATCCCGATTTTTATAGGCTTTACCAACGCGGGATTGCCCGTTGGCGTTACCTTCTCGTTCCTGATCTCATCCCCCTTGGTGGATTTGGGAGCCCTGGTTCTGCTCATGAGCGTATTCGGCGCGCCATTTGCTATCGCCTATGTTCTCGTGGGATTGGTCCTCGCGGTGGTCGGCGGCACGATGATCGACAAATTAGGAATGGAAAAATACGTTGTGCGCTTCGGTGGCGCGAAAGGGAACGTGAATATCGAATCGCCGGATCTGACGATAAAAGATCGCCTGCTGTATTCGAGGGACCAGATGCTGGAAACGCTCAAACGGGTATGGCTCTACGTGCTCATTGGCGTAGGCATTGGCGCCCTTATCCATAACTGGATCCCGACGGAATGGATCCAACTAGTGCTCGGCAAAAAAAATCCATTCTCCGTGCTGATCGCGACGATCGTGGGAATCCCCATGTACGCCGATATTTTCGGCACGATTCCCATCGCGGAAGCCCTGTCCGCGAAGGGCGTCGGCGTGGGAACAATCCTATCCTTCATGATGGCGGTTACCGCGCTCTCGCTACCGTCCATGGTAATGCTGAAAAAAGTGGTCAAGCCAAAGCTGCTGGCGACCTTCGTCGCAATCGTCGGAATCGGGATCGTCATCATCGGCTACGCGTTCAACGCATTTGGCTTTTTGCTCGTTTGAGTTGAAAGGCATGATCGATTCATCGTGGGAATACTATGAAGGTAAGTGTTTTTTGTGATTCTCAATAGAAAATAATTGATTCTTTAGTATTGTAAGCGTTTTTCAAGCTTCTTACACAAACTATGCTTGACGAGGCAATACAGTGATGTAATTATTTTTGTGGGAACTCGTCGCTAAATAAATAAAAATTCAGATCCGTGCGCGTTTTCTTGAGGGGGTTCCGATTGAAGCCAGTCGGCTACACATGGCTCATCAAGGAGTATGGCCTTGAGGTTCTCGAGCCTGCCTTGCGGTCGTACCTGCACGAGAGAAGCGATCGGCGCAGTCTCAAGCGGGATGGCCATGTTGAGGCATATTACCCTAAAAGCTACGATCCTGGTGAGCTCTGGACCGGGAACCTCACCTTCGCCTTCAAGTATGAGGGGATCAATCCCGAAGCCTTGGCCGCCCTATTGCCAAAACTGGCTTTTTCTGACGTGGAAGCCTTCGTTCTGGTTTCACCGACCGGAAAGTACGCTAGGCTCGTATGGTTCTTCTATGAGTTCTTTCTGGATCGCGAACTCGGTCTTAAAGATCTCGATCGCGGCAACTATATCCCGATACTCGATGAAGAACGGGAATTCGCCCTACCCGAAGCCCTGGCCCCCCGATCTAAGCGACAGCGGCTCATCGTAAATCTTCTTGGTGACAAAGCGTATTGCCCCAGAATACGAAAGACGAAGACTATTCTTGAGTTCGGAGCCTCCGGCATTGTCGCGTCCGTGCGAGCCCTTATCGCATCCTACCCAGAAAGCCTCATCGAGCGCGCCTCCCGCTACCTTTATGCGAAGGAGACGAAATCCTCTTTCGAGATCGAGCGGGAGAAGGCCGACAACCGGCGCGTTTCCGGATTCGTCGAACTCTTGCGGCGAGCCGGTCAGACCGATCCTTATGGGGAAAGCGAGCTTACCGTTTTGCAGAACGCCATTGTGGAAAAGCGATACGCCGCGACGACCTATAGGACAACCCAGAATTACGTAGGCGAGAGTCTCGGACCCGCACGCGAGTTGGTCCATTATATTCCGCCAAAGCCGAGCGCTTTGCGTTCGCTCATGGATGGATGGGCTATGTCCTGTAGACTCATTCGGTTGAACGGCATGGAAGCTCTCATCCTCGCCACGGTGGCGGGTTTCGGATTCGTCTTCCTCCATCCCTTTGACGATGGAAACGGCCGTATCCATCGCTTCCTCATCCACGATGCGCTGATCTCCTCGGGCTTTACGCCGGAAGGCATGATATTCCCCGTTTCAGCCGTGATGCTCCGCAGGATAAAAGAATATGATGCCGCCCTCGAAGCCTATTCCGCACCCTGCATGAAGCATCTGCGCTATGCTTTGGACGAATGGGGCGCTATGACCGTCGAAGGAGAAACGAGCGGTTTCTATAGATACCCGGATCTCACATCGCAAACGGAAGCGTTGGCCTCCTTCATTCGGGAGACGGCGGAGACGGAGTTCTCCGCGGAATTGGAGTATCTGGCTCTTTTCGACGAAGCCAGGGAAGCCGTGCGGTCTATCCTCGACATGCCTGATCGGAAGCTGGAGCTTTTCGTCCGCCTCTGCATCCAGGGCAAGGGGAGATTGTCGACCGCCAAGCGCGAGTTATTCCCCGAATTATCCGACATAGAGCTCGCGAGCCTGGAAAGCGCGGTTTTCTCAATTATGGCGCGACGAGATTCCACAAAAAAACAGGAATAGAAAACGGCAACGAGTCCTCTCAAAAGCAAAACGCCACTTATTATTGAAGTCCCTTTTTCGCGTCGCAGTCGACGCAGTGTTGGCCGCAATCGGCGCATTCGAACTGCACGGTCGTGTGCTCGATCCCGAAGCGATGCTCGGCTATCTCTTTGATGGCATCCAGGATCGCGCCGGTCTCGCTCAAAAGCCTGTCGTCGAGAAGAACGTGGACACTCATCACGGGATAGCCCGGTTCTATGGTCCAGACATGGAGGTCGTGGGTCGCGAGCACGCCCGGAACCGCCGCGAGCGCGGCGGCGACCTCCTCCGGATTCGCGCCTTCCGGCGCCCCCTCATTGAGGATATGGATTACCGCCTTGAGCACGCGCCATGCCCCGGCGAGAATCACCAGGCCGATGAGCACGCTCGCGGCGGGATCGACCCAGGTCCATCCAGTGAAAAGCATCACGAGTCCCGCGATGATGACACCCACCGACGAGAGCGCGTCGCCGAGGACGTGGAGGAAGGCTGCCCTCGCGTTGAGATCCTCATGGTCGTGCCCCCTGAGGACCAAGGCGACGAGGAGGTTGGCCACAAGACCGATGACCGCGATGATCAGCATGGGGCCGGCGATGACCGCTTCAGGGTGCGCGAAACGCGCTATGGCCTCGCGGAATATTTCCACGGCGACGATGAGAAGCGTCGTACCATTCGCGAAGGCGGCGAGCACTTTCATGCGGCGGAAGCCGAAGGTGTGTTTCGAGCTTGCCGCCCGCGTCGCGAGTTTGATGGCCCCATAGCTCAGGGCGAGGGCGAAGATGTCGAGAAACACATGGGCCGCGTCGGAGAGGAGGGCGAGGCTTCCGGTGAGAAGGCCGCCAACCGCTTCCGCGACAAGGGTCAAGCTCGTGATCAGTATCGAGAGAAGGAGTTTGTTCCCCGTCGCTCCGCCCAGCTCCGGGCTTAGTCCATGAACATGCTCGTGCTCCTGCACGGTCATACTAATTTCTCCGCTCGCGCATACATGGCTTCGACCTCTGTTTTGGAGAGAGACCGCTTGATCGCGATCGCTATGATGAGAATTCCCGCGATATCGATGGCGAGGCGAGACAAGGCAAACCGAAGGCCCAGGGCTGACATCTCAAAAAGAAGCATGGGGATTTTCGTCGTCGACCAGGCTCCGATAAAAATGAGGATATTCGTGAAACTCGCGCCCTTCTTCATCAAGACCGCGGCCACGGGGAAAGCGCCATAAAGTGGCCCAGCGGCGAAGGAACCGAGAAGAAAGGCGAGAATGCCTCCTTTCGCCCCTGAGCCAGGCCCCATGTACTTCATCATTTTTTCGCGCGGCACCCAGACGTCGAGAAGCCCAAGAAGGATGAAGATCGGTGGGATCACGAGAAGCATCGTCTTGGACTGGAAGACGATCATCGAAAGCGACTTTTCGCGGTAACCCGGAAGGATGAGGATAAAGGCCGCGAAGACGATGAGGGTGACGATAAAACCGATGTATCGCCTGATGAAAGCTTTCATAATCCCACCACCCAGCCGACGAAGATCGCGGCCACGAAGGAAAAGATGAAGGCGAAACCGTTCCTGAGCAGGGCGGCCCGCCTGCCGAAGTACTTTATCTCCATGGGAAGGGTGACGACGCCGACCATCATGAGGCTGGAGACAAAGGCGGCGATCTGCGTCGCGCCGGCGCCGGCGTTCAGGAGGGCGGCCGCCGCCGGAAAAGCGACAAAACCCGGTATCAGGGTGATCGCGCCGACCAGGGCCGCGACAATGACGCCAAGCGGACCGCTTCCGTTGCCGAGATAGCGAGCTATCGTCGCCGTATCGAGAACGGCAAGCGTAACCGCGACGAGGATGAGGACGACGAGGAATTGGGGCAGAATCCCCTCAAAAGCCTTCAAGGCTTTATTCAGCGCCTTGATCGTTTTGCCTCTATCTTTCAGGAGCGAAGCGAGAAGGCCCGCTCCCGCGATCACATACAGGATGATGGTATCCATTCACGCCTCCGTGCCGCAATTTTTGCATGCGGGAAATTCATCGCCGTCCCGCTTTCCCTCAAGCCTTTCCACGCATTCGAAAACAGTGACGATGCAGGGGAAATTCAATCGGTAGATCCGCTTCAGCCCCTCGTCGCGGCACGAGACGATTCCCGCGTCGCGCAGCACCGAAAGATGTTTGGAGATATTGGTCCTCTCCACCGAACACGCGCAGGTGAGCCCCTCAAGCATTTCCACGAGTTCGTTGACGCTTTTCTCGCCCGAGCCGAGGGTATGGATGATCGCGAGCCTTGCCTCGCTTGCCATCGCCTTGAACACAAGCGTTTCATAAGCGAGGCGTGATGGATCCACTATGTCACTCATTATTCACACAGTACAGAAAGGGACTCACAATCGTCAATAGCCCAACGTCAGGATGAACGCCGTTTGATGAGGTTGGAGGGTAGCGTCACGTGCAGAGGTTTCGGGTTCCGCCCTTCGATTCGTTCGAAAAGCATTTCGGCGCTCAGCTCCCCCATATTGAGAAGGGGCAGCGCGAAGGTGCTTATCGGGATCGGCCAGAATGATCCGAATTCGCGGTTGTCGAACCCGAGGATCTTGATATCGTCGGGGACCGACAGACCCCGCGATAGAGCCTGGTTTATGGCGCCCGCCGCCATGTAGTCGTTGGCGCAAAAAACCGCGTCAATTGCTGGCAAGGTCTGCAGAAGCTCTTCCAGGCACTGCGCTCCCGAACTAGCCGTGAAATCCCCGTAGACGAGCTGCTGGGAAGGGTTGAAATCCACATTATGCTCGGCGAGTGCCTCCACGAACCCCGCCACGCGTTCGTCGCTCGCGAGTCGCTTCCTTGGCCCGGCTATCACCGCCGGTATGTGGCTGCCGCGCGAAAGAAGATGAAGCGCGGCTTCCCGCCCACCCGCGAAGTCGTCCGGTTGGACCGAAGGCACGCTATCGTGAATGCGGGTGTTGACCGTGACGAGGGGGATCCCGAATGATTGGAAGGCATCGAGCTTCAATGATTGCCTCACGCCAAAGGCTGCGATGATGCCGTCGACGCGGCGCTTGCGCAGGAAATCGATGGCTCCCCTGATGTCATGGTTGAATTCCGCTCCACTTGTGAACAACAGGTAAGCGCTCTTTTCGCGTATGATCTTTTCCGCGCCCTGGATTATCCTCGCGGCGAAGACTTCCGTGATGTCGTAAGCGAAAAAGCCAATGACGCCTGTGGAGGAAGATCGCAGGGCTCGAGCATTCAGGTTCGGCTCGTAGCCGAGATCCTTGATAGCCTGGTAGATTTTTTCTTTCGTCGCTTGGCTGATAGGCCGTTTGCCGTTCAGCGCGTGGCTTACCGTTGAATTAGCGACGCCCGCCGCCTTGGCGACATCTTGGATAGTGACCATTATCGTATATACTACTACTTTGATGTATCTATGACCACTACAATTTCCCCATCATCACGGTAGTCCCTGGAAAGACGGCACGGCTCTCACCTCATGGCTCTCAGCACTAGCTCCCAAGCCCTTCTTCCGTATTCCAGATAGATTCCGCGCTGATCGAGCCCAGGAATAGCCGCGCCGCCCAGATGAATTTGGCTGCCCATGTGGGGTTCTATGGAAAACAGTCCCGCGTATCCCCTGCTTATCAGCTCGCGGACAAAGCCCTCCACGCCGCATTCGCCATCGCCTGGATAGGTGTGCGTGATCCCTGACGTGGTACGAGTGCAGTCCTTGATGTGAAAATGAACGATGTAGGGAAGAGCTGCCCTGAAGAATCGCGCGGTGAGTTCAAGATCCCCGCCATGGCTGACCGGGTTCCCGGTGTCGAATACAGCGCGAAGTGCGGGGCTGTCGATCGTCGACAGAAGTTCGTCGAGATTTTCAGGACTCGCGGATGCCCAGCCATCACAATTCTCATGAACGAGTACAATGCCCTCTCCCTCGGCCATCCTGACGAGTTCCTTTATCCGCCTGAAGGTCTCGGCTTTCCATTCAGCTTCCGTAAGTCCGTCGTTCGGGTAAGACATGATACGCAGGAAACGCGCTCCTAGTTTTCGCATTCGGGGAGCCGCCCGCCTCATATCGTCTACGTCCTTTGAAAAAGGGGTGGTAATGGGTCTTGCCCAATTCGCGATAGCCGATCCCAATGAGACAACGCCGAAGCCTGTTTCGGCTACAGCCGCCCAGGCTTGATCGAAATCGGCGTCAGACATTTCGCAGATGTTCTTTCGGCCGACATTCCGGATTTCAATATTCTTCCAGCCCAGGCTGCGATGATTTGCAAGTTGTGCCGCTATGCCTGCGTCGCTCTCATCGGCGATCCCTGTCATCCAGTATGATGCCTCTGTGGGCTTTTTCATTTTTTCCACTCCACCACTACGCCTATGTGATGTGCCCCATCGTTCAGGAGCGTGTCGTACATAGCCGGTATTTCCTCGGGACCGATCCTGTCGGTGAAGAAAGGCTCCACTATGAGAGAACCAGAACCGATCCTCGCAAGGGCGTCCCGCGCGAACAGTTCCTGGCTCGGTTCCCCGGGCGCGGCTTTTGGGAGATATCGTCCCTCATGCGCCCCGACGAGGGCAGTAGCTTTTCGGTGGACGAGTTTATATACATCGAGCTCGACCTTCCCGCGCGTTGATCCCAGAAGCACGACTTCCCCCCCTTTGTTCACCGCAAGCAGCGAGTCGATGACGAGGGAGGGGATGCCGGTGGCCTCTATAACGACCGATACGCCGCGGTTTCCCGTCATTTCGGCGATGGCTTCCTGGAGATTCCCAGCGGAATTGTTGATCGTGTTGACGATGCCGCAGCGGGAGGCCAGGGCCAGCCGTTCCGCTGAAGGGTCAGCGATCAGAACCTTAGCGCCTTTAAGCTCGCGAAAGAGCTGCCCCGCGAGATTGCCTATAATGCCCGCGCCCAACACGAGCACATCGCCTTCGGCCTGCGACGCTTCCACCGCCGTCCTGGCGATTTGGGCGAAGCGCGCGAAAAGCGCTGGCTCGCTCTTCATCTCCTTGGGCACGGGAATCCAGAAATCGCGATCTGCATCGATGATCACCGCATCGGCGTGGGGCTGGTAATGTAAGATCCTGTCACCCGGCCTAGGGAATCCCGGCTCTGAGGCAAGCCCCTCACCAAGTGCTTCAACGATTCCAATGGTCGCGTATCCGGGATAAAGCGGATATCGCGCCCAAGTGATCTCCGGGTCCTTGAATCCGATATGAGTTCCGGCATACAACGCAAGTTCCGTGCCAGGGCTGAGCAGGGAACAGGCGCTCCTGACGAGGGCCGATCGTGATGGAAGGGTCCCGTCAAGCTCGCTTATTTCGAGCGCCGCCCGCAAGGGACCAAAGAACACTACCCTGCGTATGGTGGTGGGTTTCATAAATAGTCTCCTCGTACGATGAATTGTATCGACTCCGGCGCTTCACGCAGCTCGTATTCTACCTCCCTGCCCAGCGCCCGCCCTTCCAGGTTTTCGATTGAAAAATGTTCCGGCACCGTGAATCTCCACACTTTGCCGAAGGCCGCGTCTCGAGCTTTTCTGACGGAAGTCATGGCAAACCTATGGCATCCATCCCCGAGCCTCTCAAATTCCATGCTATAGCGCCAATGGCTGCCTTCAATAAAATCGCTCTCGCCGTCATCCTCGCTGTGGAAGCAGACTGTCGGAGCTTCATCGGCGGGCGGGAACAGGAGAAATTGGAATTCGGATATGATCCTGTCGCCGAGAGATCCGCGCAGCAAGGAAGTCGGAATCGTGGTCCCGCTGCGGAAGAAGTAACGCAACGAGTTCAACGGATATTCGAACTCAGCGTCGGTTCCTCCTCTATGCAGTTTCTTCGAAAAGGGATCGAACCAATCGGCTCCGGCGGGGAAATGTATGTGAGCCTCCGTGCTCCCCTTTTGGGGCGGGCCCGGGATAAGTAAAGCGTCGCCAGCCATCCTGTCGAGGGTGTCATATGAAAGCGCCGAATCTTTGGGAAATTCGAGCGCAAGGGCGTTTTCCATCGGGATGCCGGTTTCGGCCGCCCGTATCGCCAGATCATAAATATAGGGAAGGAATCTATATCGTTCCTGAATGAAATACCGCATTGTGTCGAGCGTTTCCGGGAATGTCCAGGGCTCTGTCACTTTGCCGTCGGCCTTCCACGAATGCATGACGAAGCGGGGTTGGAATACTGCGCTCTGACACCAGCGCAAAAGCAACTCCTTGTCCAGATGGTTGCCGAAAAAGCCGCCTAAGTCATGCCCATAAATCGGCAGGCCGCTGAGGCCGAGATTCAAGCCCATGGCGATGTTGTATCGAAGCGTCTCGTAATCCGAGACATTATCCCCTGTCCACGTCCGCGCGTATCGCTGCAGCCCTGCATAGCCGGCGCGGCTTATAAGCCAGGGGCGTTTGCCTGGATTTGCCTTTTTGAGCGCTTCATAGGATGCCTGGGCCATCCGCACGGGAAGATATTTCCTTTTCGCCTGGATGGGCAGCGTCTCATCTTCTATCTCGAATTCGTTGTTATCGTTCCATACGCCAGAAGCCCCGCATTCGATAATATTCTCCGAAAGCGCCTTTACCCACCAATTGAAGCCTTCCTCGCGCGAGAAGTCCACAAACGAAGCGCTGTTGCCCCAATAGTAGCTGAGCAGCGGCCTTCCTTTCGCGTCGGGTATGAAAACACCGCGCTCCGCCAGGGCGGCGTACCAGGGATGTGTCGAAAGGATCCCTGGTTTGACATTGCAGCAGATGCGGTACCCACGTTTCCGCAGCCGCGCAAAAAAGCCCTTCGGATCAGGGAATTTTTTTTTATTCCATACGAAGGTGTATCGCTCTCCATTGTCCGCCTTGGCATAGCCTGAGGAAAAGTACATTCCCTCGCAGGGAATATCGGCTTTTTCAGCCTTATCAAAGAAATCGAGTACTCGTTGCTCGGCATCGTCGGGATCGGTATAAGCCATGCTGGAAGCCAGGTAACCGAATGAAAAAAGCGGCGGCAGTGCCGGTTTGCCCGCAACCTCGCAATATGAGGCGAGCAGGTCGCGGTATGTATCGCCCAGCATGAGGTAATAACCGAAAGGGCCATCGTCCAGGCCAACGTAATAGTAGAACCTGCTTTCGGCGCCGAAATTGACCTCGTCCACCCTCAGATTCGGGAAATACAGCCCGACCAAAAAAGACATCAAACGGTTCATCCTGATGAAGAATGGGACGGATTTATAGAGAGGATCGCTCACCGCGGCGTCGTAGCCAAGCGAGTCCTTATTAAAAAGCTTGAAGGATCTGTTTCTTTTGTTGAGATATCCCGATTTTTCGCCGAGGCCGAAAAACGCGTCGTCTTCTTCGAGACGGAAATTGAATTTGCCGCGCCATATGCTGTTTGTCATTCCAGGCTGGACGCGGAGAGGAAAGCGCGGGACAACGGTGTCGTCATCGCCGATACGGCCTCCGTGGACGAGAACCTCTCCCTCGAATACGGACAGCGTAGCTGTCGCCTTATCGACCAAAACCCTGAGATCCCCATAGACCAATTCGAATGTCGAATCGCCCTCAACGACCGATTCCCATTCCTCAAACGCCGATGCCGCGTACCGCTCCGAGAAAAGTCCAGGATGCGGGATGGTCTTCTCCGCTGGAAGAATCGAATTATCGAGAACATAGAATACCGAAATAATGCGGGAGCCATGGATGGCCAGCTCCAGATGCCCATTGTCGCCCAAAAGGAGGACTTTCTTTTGCTCTCTCCGCGACCCGCTGAGGTTTGCGATGGTATAGATCATTATTTATGCCTTAACTCCGCCGGCTGTCAGGCCGGTCACGAAATATTTTTGCAGGACTATGAAAACGACGATCATCGGGATCATCGTGACGACCGTCATCGCCAGCAAGTTCGCCCAATTGATCTGGTACTGGCCGACGAAATTGGCGAGAGCCAGCTGGAGGGTCATCTTCCTCTTCGCCGAGATCACAATGAACGGCCACAAAAAATCGTTCCATCGCCACATGAAAGAGAAGATCGCTATGGTCGCGATAATAGGTTTCGCGAGCGGGGCGATGATCTTTCGGAAAATGAGGAACTCCCTGGCTCCATCGATCCGGGCCGCTTCGATGAACGAATCGGGAATAGTCTGGATATATTGGCGCGCCAGAAAAACTCCCGTAGGCGTTGCCGCGGGAGGGATGATTACGCCCCATAGAGAGTTGAGCAGTCCCAGGTTTTTCAATAGAAGAAAGATCGGAACCATAATCGCCTGAAGCGGTATCATAAGGGTTCCAATCATCATGTAAAAGATAAAATCCCGGCCTTTAAAATAGAATTTTGAAAGCGCGTAACCCGCCATAACGTTGATGGTTATCGTTATGAGAGTCGCCACGACCGCCACAAAGATGGAATTCTTGAAATACGCTATGAAATCCCCGCTCGCGAATGCGGATACATAGTTCAATATCGTCGGATTCTGCGGCAAAATCGTCAGCGGGTACGTAAAGAGTTCGGACTGCGGTTTGAGCGAAGAGATGATCACCCAAAGTATCGGGAAAAGAAACGCGCAGGAAAGAAGCGCGAGAAGACCATATCTTAGAGCTTTACTCATTGGTATACTCATTTTTTTGCGCGATGAACTGTATTGCCGTGAATAGTCCGATCACCGCGAGAAGCACGACGGACATTGCGGCTCCATAGCCAAGCCTATCCTCTTCGAAAGCCACCTGGTAAATATATTGGACAAGGAATTTAGTAGACGATCCAGGCCCGCCTTGCGTCATCACATAGATCAGCTCATATGATTTGAAGGCCTCTATCGTAGAGAGGACGACGACGACCAGGATCATCGGCCGGAGCAAGGGCAGCGTTATTCGGCGCAATGCGATCCATTTGGTGGCTCCGTCCATCTCCGCCGCTTCGTAATAGGTGCCCGGTATGGCCTGCAATCCGCCGATGAACATCATCATAAAATAACCGACCCTGGTCCAGATAGTGACCATTATCAGACTAGCGTTCGCCATGGCGCCGTTTGTCAGCCATGACACGGGCTTCTGGCCCGCGAGCTTGAGAATATAGTTAAAAATGCCCAGATCGAAACCCAGTATCCATCGCCACGCGATCCCTACAATGATGAGGCTCAACATCGTGGGTAGGTAATAGAAAGCCCGGAATAGGCCCATGCCTTTCCCTTCTTTCGAAAGCAGAAGCGCGAGCCCCAGCGCGAAAACAACAAGCAAAGGCACGACGAAGATAACATAGACAAAGGTACTGGCTAGTGTCTTCCAGAACATGGCATCGCCGAGCAGTTTCTCGAAGTTCTTGAATCCCACAAATCCTGAGCCACTTAGGATGCTCCAGTCGTAAAGCGACATCCGCAGCCCCAGGACAGCCGGGAGTATTATAAAGATCAAAAAGATCAGAAGATTAGGCGTTAAAAACAGCAGTGGGGCGACAGTCTGCTCGAATGTCCCATGCGTTCGTTTCTTGGATGCCATGTATCATCTCTTTTGGCGAAGCCCCCCGGCAAAGGAAGGGCTTCGCTGGTTGCTGTGACGAAGTATTACTTTCCGAAGTAGCTATTACCCGTGGTCTGGATATTGGCAGCCGTCTGAGACATGGTCTGTTTTCCCAATAGTCCTTCTACAACCTGCTCTCGGATATAAGAATAGATCTTGTTGAGATCGGGGCTCTTCCAATCTTCAGCCGTATATGCCGGTGTCACGGCGAGATCAGCGGCGAACACGGCGAAGTCAGCGTTTCTTGCGCTGTAGGTTATAGCGGCATCGCTGCGCGCCGAAAGATTGAAAGTATCCTTGCAGTATTGCTCGTTGTGCGATTTATCAGAGAAGGCCGCGATGAGATCCAGCGCCTCTTTCTTGTTTGCCGAAGTCTTAAAAGTGCCGACAAATTTCCCGCCGGGGACCGAGGAGTTGATCTTGCGCTTGGGCATCCTCACTGCCGCCCACTCGAAGTCTTTTATCGTGGTATTGTAGGCGTTGATGAGCCAGGAGCCGCCAACATGGCAGGCCACGAGCCCCGCGGAGAACAATTCCTGCGGATTTTCGGAACCCATCCAGACCGACGCGGGCGCCAGGCCGTCATCATGAAGCTTCTTGAAGAAGTTGAGCGCGTCAAGGTTCTCCGGGGTATTGAAATTCATCGCCTTGCCGTCATTCGTGAGGAAACGGCCTCCGGCTTCGAACATAAAAGTGGAAAACCTGTGGGGGGAGAAATCGACGGTGATGCCGTATTTCGCCTTCGGGTTCGCCTTGAGCACTTTTTTCATCGCATCGACCCACTGATCCCAGGTCCAGGTCTGGGACATCTTCGCGACATCTATGCCCGCGTTCGCGAAGAGGGTCTTGTTCACGATCATGCCGTTGGCTGTCGCCTCCGTGGGCATGGCGACCAGGCGGCCCGCCTCATCCCTGGCCAGAGCCAGCGAGGATGTGTAGAAATTCTTTGCGAGAGTATCAAAGGTTTTGCCCGTGAGCGGCTCGAGCTGATCGACGAACATCGCGACCTGATTGTTCGTGATGCGAACCACATCGGGAGGGTTGCCGCCTGCGATCATCAACTTAAGCTTATTCTCGTAGTCCTTGAAGGGAATCACCTGCATGTCAAGGACAACATTCGGATGGCTTTTCTGATAGTCAGCCATCGTTTTCATAAAAACGTCCGACTCGTTCGCGTCGTTGAACCAGACAACGCTGAGCGTGGTTTTCGGCTGCGCCCACATAGAGCTGGGCGTGATTGCCGCCAGCACGAAGAGCAAAACCAAGGCCGTCATTAATCTACGTCTCATCTTTGCCTCCTGATAGGGAAAACGTTTTGACAGTTGAACGATACGTCTCCTTTTCATTCCTGTCAAGTTTTTTTTCGAAGTGAATACGGATTCTCAGATAGGGTTTTTACCTATACCTGCCGCGCGATAGAGGTCCAGGACAAGACGTACGGAACCCATGGCTTCCTCGCCGTCGACGACTAAGCGACTCTTGTCCTCAAGGGTGTCCAGAAAATTTCGATATTGTCTGCGGTGCGATGCTTCTTCGGGCTCAAAACGGGACAAGCCCGATCTCGCCAGGCTCCCGACACCGTAGAGGGCTCGAATTTCCTCGTCTTCCCTGTCTTCTTCAGAGAAGCGCCATTCGGTTATGCGATCCTCCTCTATGATGGCCGTGCCATCCATACCCATAATCTCAAGGCGTTTGGGAAAGCCCGGGAAAGCCGCCGTTGTCGCGGCGAATAGCCCGAAAGCCCTATTCCCCCACTTCAGGAGAGCGACAGCGGTGTCCTCGACCTCGATGTTGTCATGCCCGAGAGTTCCTGTTCGGCAGCATTGGATTTCGGGCCGGCCCATGAGCCAGGTAGCGAGGTCGATCATATGGATAGCCTGATTCATGTAGGCCCCGCCGCCATCGAGGGCCCATGTCCCGCGCCAGGGACTGGCTGAATAGTACTCTTTGATCCTGAACCAGGGGACGTGGGCCTGCACAAGAGAGAGTCTCCCAAAACGCCCCGCGTCCAAGGCCTTTTTTACGAGGAGTGATGATCGATAAAACCGGGTTTGGAAGACCCCGCCGAGCAGGCGCTTGGCTTTCTGCGCTTCCGAAATCAGAAGTCGACATTTTTCGAGATCTATTTCCAGAGGCTTTTCGACAATGACATGCTTGCCGGCGCGCAACGCGCGGAACGCCGGATCAAAATGCGCGCCGGAAGGCGTGCAGACCACGACGATTTCTATGGCGGGATCGGCCAGGAGGGCATCGAGGGACAAATAATCCCGGCAGGACCAGGTGGAAGCGAAGGCCTCTCTGATATCTTTTCTGGGTTCAAATCCCCCAACGAGACGACAGCCTTCAAGACCCTTTATCGCCCCGGCATGCACAGCCGCGATCGTGCCCAACCCTATAATCCCGATGCCTTTTGTCGTCATTCAAGCTTCCTTAAAGTAATGATCAACGTGGGTGCGGGCTCCGCAGCCTATGGCGCCGTACGAGGCTCCCCGATGATATCGACCACCCGCGAGGCCAAAGCCGCGCCGAGCCTGCGGTGTTCCTCTGGCTCCAAATGTATCCCGTCCCTGTCGCTCGATCGAATAACGCCACCCGCGTCAAAGCGGGGAAACCCTTTTTGCGCTGCGTAGGCGAGGATATCCCTGCCCAAGGTCAGCGACTTTTCGGCCCCTCCCTCAAACTCCTGATCGAAGGCGCTCAACTTCCCGAAAGGAGGGGGCGCGACGATGAGGACGGCCGGAGCCGAATTCCCTGGGCCGAATTCCGAGGTCTTGACCATGCCGGCCAGATACGCCACGCCCCTCGCCACGTCGTAGGATGAGAGGCCGAAGCGATGCTTCAAATCGTTGGTTCCCAACATGATGATCACGAGGTCCACCGGTTTGTGGGTCTCGAGACAGGGCAGCAAATACGCAGAGCCTTTCTTGTGGCCGACGGGATCTTCCCAAACCGTGGTCCTACCGTTCTGCCCCTCGGCGATGACTTCGTATTTCCCCGGGAATTCGGCTCCCAAGGCGGCGGCGAGCACGGTCGGCCAACGGATCGCCTTGGGATAGCGCTCGCCATTCGAAGGATTGAAGCCCCAGGTATTGGAATCGCCGAAGCATAGTATCGTTTTCACGCGCGCCTCACTGAAGTTTTCTTATTCTGATTTCAATGCCCGGCTCGCTAGCCAAAAGCTTGGTCAAAAGCCCCGTATCCGTCGATCCGAAATGGTAGGGATAAAGAATTCCGGGGTGGATGGTTCGGGCCGCGGCGGCCACCTGTTCGGGCGACATGGTATAGGGCAGGTTCATTGGAAGGAAGGCGATATCGATGGCGCCCATCAGCGCCATTTCGGGAGTCGGCTCCGTGTCGCCGGCGACATAAACATGCAGCGTGCCCATCGTCAGAACATAGCCGTTGTCCTCGCGTTCCTTGGGATGATAGCCGGTCCGCCCCGCTGAGCTGTTATAGGCGGGGACCGCCTCCACCGCAATGCCGGCGGCCTGAACGACGCGGCCATGCTCAAGCGCCTCGCCCGAACCCAGTTTCGCGCGCGAAGCTTCGGGCAGGAGGATCCTCGTAGCGGGTTTCCTCAGCGAGGAGATGACCGCGGGGTCCAGATGGTCACCGTGCTCGTGCGTCACGAGTATCAGGTCGGCTTTGGGGTATTTGGAAAAATCCGCGTACTGTCTCACCGGATCCACATAGATGACGGCGCCGCCGAATTCGAAAACCAGCGACGCGTGCCCCAGGAAGGTAATTTTCAACTCCCCGCGCCCCGCGTCGAAGCTGTCGAATTCCTTGCCGCCGGCGCCATCGAGGGCCGAAGCGAAGGGAGCGGCGGCGAGGGCGAACAATGCCGATAGGGCGAAAGGCGCTTTCGCGCCGATATGGTTTCTGGTCATAGCCGAACCTCCATTTCCTCAAGGCAAAAAATAGATACAGGAAGCCTTGGGGTCAAGAAATGGCGACCCCGGGATTCGGCGACGCGGACAGGATCAAGCGCCAGGGATCGAAAAGCAAAACGTCGCCCCTTTGTCGATTTCGCCTTCGGCCCAGACCTCGCCGCCATGGCGCCGTACAACGCGCTGGACATTGGCCAACCCAATACCCGTTCCCGGAAAATCCTGTTCCGCGTGAAGACGCTGAAAAGCCACAAAAAGCCTACCCTTGTACGCATTGTCAAACCCGACGCCATCGTCGCGGACGAAAAACGCCGGGCCATGCTCCGGATCCACCAATCTCCCCATGCTGACATGGGCATGCTCGCGTTTCGAGGTGAACTTCCAGGCATTGCCCAGGAGATTGGCCAGCACGATGCGCAGAAGTTGAGGATCACCCGTGATGGTCATGCCCGGTTCGATGTCGATGGCAACGTCGCGCCGCGGGTTTTCGTCGACGAGTTCCCCCGCGACCTCGGCCGCGAGTTCGCTCAGATCGATCTCCGTTACCTGCAGCTCGCCGCGGCCAATCCGTGTCAGCTCCAGTATATCGTCGATGAGCTGTCCCATTCGAAGGGCGTTGCGCCGTACCCGCTCCAGGTATTCGCGCCCCTTCTCGGGAACCGCGGCGCCATACTCATTCAGGAAGATTGAGCTGAATCCCTCGATACTGCGCAGCGGGGCGCGCAGATCATGGGAAACGGAATAGCTGAACGATTCCAGCTCCTTGTTGGCCGCCGTCAACTCCATCGTCCGCCTGAGCACCCGCTCCTCCAATTCCGCGTTGAGCGCGCGAATTTCCTCCTCGGCTTTCTTGCGCTCGACGACTTTCCACACAGCTTCCATAAGGAGGGATGTCTGAAGGATATCGGTTTCGTCGTAGTCTTCCGTCTTGTTGGCGAGCCCCACCACCCCGACTATCTTCTGATCCCTGAAAACGGGGACCGTCATAAATTTTGAAAGATGGACATGGCCGTCGGGAGTGCCTTTTTTGAGCGAATTCTCGGCCTGGAAATCATTGGAGATGATTGGCTGCCTTTGCCGGACCGCCTCTCCCCAGAAACCGGTCTTATCCAGTTCGTATCGGGAAGAGGAATCAACCACCTTGCATTCCGGCAATACTTCCCTCGACCAGGTATTGAGGACAAACTCCTTGTTTTCCTCGCTATAAAAGTAAATATAGCCGATCTTGCTCCTGGTTAGTTGGACAGCTTGCTCCAATGCGTAATCGAGAAAGTCCTGGATGGTATCCGATGGGTGCTGGAGAATATCGACCAGGCTTTTCAGCCTGGATTCGTTCCGGCGAATTTCCTCTTCGGCTTTTTTGCGTTCAGTGACATCTTCGGCGCTCGTAAGAAAGAATTGGGGGCTGCCCGCGACCCCCCCGAGAAGAACGATGGTAAGCTGAGCCCAAACGATCTTCCCATTTTTATGCAAATAGCGTTTCTCGAAGCTGACGCGTTTTCCCTTTCCGCTGACGAGCGCCTGCGCGGCATCGTCGCTTTTCCGGATATCGTCCGGATGGGTCAACTGCCTCCAGTTGATGGTCTCCAATTCCGTCACCGAATATCCGAGCATTTCCGCGAAAGCCCTGTTTACGCGCAGGGAGCCATCCTCCGCTGTCATTGTCTTGCCTATGGGCGAGAGCTCGAAGACGCTCCTGAACATCTCTTCGCTATCCCTCAAGGCCAGTTCAGCCCTCTTGCGTTCCGTGATGTCGTTGATGATCGCGAGGAAGGTTGGCTTGGATTGATCCCCCATAAGCTGGAGATGTACCTCAACGGGGTAGGTAGTGCCATCCCTTCGCCGATGGATAGTCTCGAAGATAAGGCGGGGCTTTTGGCCCAGGATGAGGGGCAGGAGCGTCAAGCGGAACGATTTCTCGGTAAAGTGAGGCTTCAGATCCACCGATGTCATCGTCGTCAATTCATTCATCGAATAGCCCAGATTCCGGAGAGCCCCTTCGTTGGCATAGCTGAATTTCAGCGTCGCCGCGTCAAATATATAGATCTCGTTGAGGCTCTTGTCGATCATCGCCGAGAGCTGGCCTCGCTCCGCCTCCGCCTTTCTCTGTTCGGTGATGTTCGAGAAAATGCAGTGCGTATGCCTGAATTCCCCGCGCTGGTCAAAGGAAACCCTTCCGCTGAAGGAGGCGGTAATCGCGGAGCCATCCTTTCGGATCATATCGAATACGACGCCCGTGACCGAGCCCGTGGCCTTGAAGCGGGAAAAATTGACCAAAAATGCCGCCCTGGACTCGGGCGCGAGGAAATCCCCGAACCATTTCCCGATAACCTCCCCGCGTTCATATCCCAATTCAGCCAGCCAGCGGCTGTTGGCCTCAAGTATTCTCCCTTCTATGTCGAGGGATTGGTAAGGGATGGGCGCCTGCTCAAAGAGCATTCTAAAATGGTCTTCCCTCTCGGCGAGGATATCCACACGTCTTTTTCTTTCGCTTATGTCCCGGGCGATGCCTTGGTAACCGACGATAGCGCCGACTTCGTCCCTTTCGGGTACGCCGCTCGAACTGAGCCAGCGCCAGGTGCCATCGGCTTGGAGAACCCGGAATTCGACGCCTGATTTCTTCTGTCCCGTCCTTATCACCGTCTCGAAAAAGGATTTGCAGAGCGGGATATCGTCGGGATGGATGAGGCCGTCCATCTTCTTTCCCATCACTTGTTCCACGCTATGGCCTAAAAGCGCCTCCATCCCGGGGGAAACATAGGTGATAACTCCCTCAGGCGTGAGGGTATAGATAATTTCGTTGGCGTTCTCGATAAGAAGGCGATACTTTTTCTCGCTCGATACGAGCGTTTTATCCGCTTGCGGCAGCGTCGCGACCGCTTTGTCCGAAGGAGTTCCCATGCCCATACCGCCTCCGAGGAGCATATGAAATCACGCCGAGCAGTTTCCGATAGCAGGATGTTATTTTGGGTTAGCCGAAGGGAAAAGTAAAGAAGCGCTGCCCGCAAAATTCGAAACCTGTTGTTGCCCGCCGCCGTTTCTGTTACCTTAATGCCCATGGAAACACGAGATCGGGTTGAGCGTGGAGCCCGCGCGGCGGCCGAGTTCCTCAGCGTCGGGAGCAAGGCGAAAAACGCCGCCCTGGACCTCATAGCGACGCGGCTTGAGGCCGGACGCGCCGAAATCGCGCGGGCGAACCGCGCTGACATCGATGCCGCGAAAGCGGCCGGCCTCGCGGGGCCCTTGGTCAAGCGCCTCGCCTTCGAGGGCGCGAAGTTCGACGACGCGCTCGCGGGGATCCGCGCCCTGCGGCAATTGCCCGATCCGAGCGGGAAGGTTTTGGAGGCCCGCCTCCTCGATGAGGGCCTTACCCTGCGCCGCGTTTCCTGCCCCATCGGCCTCATCGCCATGATATTCGAAAGCCGGCCCGACGCCCTTGTGCAAATGGCCTGCCTGGCCGCCAAGAGCGGCAACGCCATCGTCCTGAAGGGGGGCAGCGAGGCCGCGGAGAGCAACCGGGCGCTTTCGGCGATCATTGGGGCGGCCGG
>Ga0172375_10002419_pt1 | contig 29082 bp, 21 predicted proteins | sample LakKiv1m_FD_114537 | JGI IMG/M metagenome (GOLD analysis project Ga0172375, IMG submission 114537) | Freshwater microbial communities from Kabuno Bay, South-Kivu, Congo - kab_092012_11.1m | ecosystem: Environmental > Aquatic > Freshwater > Lake | place: Democratic Republic of the Congo... | reverse complement strand
ATTTTGTGCATATTTTTGATCGGAGGCCCCTGGATTGCAATCGAAAGTAAAATATGTTTTTGTTGGATCTGCTACTTTAAGCCCATTGTTCAAAAGGTTTTTCACAACATTGGCTCCACCAAAATCACGGGCAACTCGAGCATCTATAAACACATCGATAATATCATTGGGCTTTACAGACGTTCTGTTCGCATGTGAAGCAAGTATTTTTTCTATCAGATTCATTTCAATTATTTTAATCGTTCTCTAAATGGTTCGTAGGTCATAAAATCAGCGTGATGCACAATAAAGGCCTCGGTGGATCTTTTTACCATATTGCCTTCACCTGCATGTGCAGCGATTATGTGACACACATCAGCAGGAACACCACACTGTTCAGCCAACGATACTCCCGAAAATGGATGACGTAAATATTTACCATACATTCCCTGAACAGATTTTCCGTCTTTGAGTTCATATTCTAATAATTTGCCAACATCAGCAAGAATAGCTCCTGCAATCAATACATCCATATCAACAGGCAGATTAGTAGTGAAGAATTTATTCATTTGTTCACCACAATCTTTCGAAATGTGAACTACCGCCCGCTTGTGTTCCATAAAAGTAACTTTCATATCGGGTCCGCAAAGCAAAGTAAAAGGAATCATATTCAGTTCCTTTGCGCTTATCACACTTCTTTGCAATGCCAATGCCCAGGTCATGCAAGTTTGATTCCGCAATGATTCATTTTTTATCCACGATAATTCAGGCCATAATTCGTTTGCCTGATCAATGAATTCTTTTTTTATTTCGTCCATTTATACCTCCGGATTATTTTTACAATTTTGCAATGATAGCATCTGTCATAGCACGTGTGCTTGCTGCGCCCTGATTGATTACTTCCTGACTGCCTCTCAATTTCATCATATCATAAGCTTGTGTTTTACCTTCGGCAATAACTTCTGCAACTGCTTTTTTAATACGAGCTGCCATCGCCAACTCACCAATATGTTCAAGCATCATCACCGAGGACAAAATCATAGCTATCGGATTAACTATGCTTGTTTCAAACTCGGCATATTTTGGTGCAGAGCCATGAGTGGGCTCAAACACGCAAACACCCGTTTCCGGATTGAATTGTGCTGATGTAGCAAAGCCAAGGCCACCGGTTAATCCTGCAAAACCATCGGATAAAATATCACCAAACATATTACTTGAAACAACCACATTGTAGCTTTCAGGATTTTTAGTAAGCCACATCATAATAGCATCAATATTGACATCTTCAACACGAATTTCGGGAAATTTGGTTTTGCTTAATTCTTGTGCAATTTTAAGCATCATTCCTGATGTCTCTCGCAATACATTTGGCTTTTCGCAAAGTGTGATTTTATTATAACCTCTTTTGTGAGCATACTCAAATGCCGTATTGATAATACGAGTACAGTATTTTTTTGTAAGTATTCGTGTAGAAACGGCAAGATCTTCTGGGGTACACCATTTAAAATTGGTTTCAAATTTTTTATGAGTCATCAATGCCTCATAAACATTGGCAGGAGGGTTGCTCCATTCTATGCCACCATACAAACCTTCGGTGTTCTGACGGAAAATCATGGCATCCACTATGGGCTCTTCCACACTATTATTCGAACCGCGACGAATAAAGTTCAACGGGTTTCCCTTTAATGTCATGCAAGGACGCATGCAAATATCCAGATTAAAATGCTGACGCATGGTAACAATTGGGCTGTAATAAGTAAAACCCTTGCCTTGCAATTCTAAGGACAATTCAGCTGCTGCTTTGTCTTTTGCTTTTGAAGTGATAGCGCCAAACAAAGCAATTTTATGTTCCTCTAATAATTTAATAGTGCGGTCGGGCAGTGGATTTCCCTCTTTACACCAAAACTTCCATCCAATGTCTCCATGAATATATTCTGCTTCAAAGCCCACTGCATCGAGTACTCTCAATGCTTCATTCAATACTGTTAAACCAATTCCATCCCCGGGAAGGGTGACTATTTTTCTTTTTGCCATATCTTTTCTTTTGATTTTATATTTTTAAAAACTGCTCAAAAGTACAATAAGTATTGAAATTATTATTAATCTTAAAAAAAACTTTGCTAAAATATTGTTCTTAATTTAACTTTCAAATCAGAAATGCCTTTTTTATAACCCAGGCCGGTCATACTTTTTTTCTGAATTGCCTTTAAAAATCATTAAAAAACATAGGTATATTTACTTATTTCGGTATAGATTTTTAACTGAAATGTATCTTTTTATAAATTTCTGTGTATAAATCTCTTATAAATCAAGAATGTGTGAATAATGAACTTGACATTCGTTGTTTTTCATAGTATATTTAAATTCCTTTTAAACCCAATAAGGATTTCCCAAAATACGATTTAATTAAATTTAGAAATTCATGAAAAAAAACTTTATCTATATTAAATTTATTGCTGTTGCTTTTATTGTAATGGTTTCGTCATTAGTGGAAGGACAAAACACAGATACAAACAAAATAGTTCCTATAGTAAATCCAGTTGTTATTGATACGACAATTAAAACCCCAGTTGTTAATGCAAGTAATTTAAAGTCGGAAAAAGATACATCCATGTTGAAATACTCCGATATGGGTGTTGCAGTTTCTCCTGCCTCCATGCATTTGTGTGTCAAGCCGGGAACAAGTGTTACAAAAGAAATTACCATTAACAATGACACCAAAAAAACAAGCAAATTTAAAATAGGATTTGCCGATTTCTCAATGGGACGCAATGGAAAACCAATGAATACATCAAAAGATTCAAAATATTCTTTATCGAAATGGATAAATATTGTTCCTTCTTATGTTGAGCTAAAGCCGGGCGAAAAGGCAAAAATAAAACTGGTGGTTTCTATTCCGGATACAGTTAACTATTCAGCATGGACAATTATTACAGTTGATGAAGCTAATGAAAGACCAAAAATGGATGTGTCAAACTCAGGGAACACAATAGCAATGGGTATTACCCCAAGTATTGGTTTTGGCGTATATATTTATCAAAATCCTCCCAATGTAAAAACAAACAATGTAGATATACTCAAATTCTATATTGAAAATAAAAAAGGGAAGGATACAAGTAAATGTTTTGTAATGGAAGTAAAGAATACCGGCGATGGTATAGGGTATAGTGCTGCCTATGTTGAAGCCACTAATTTATCCAATGGAAAAAAAGTTCGTACGCCTGCTATAAAATTTACAATATTACCTCAGTATTCCCGCGATATTTATATTAAATTCCCCATTGCTCTTACATCGGGTAAATACTCTGCAATAGGTGTTGTGGATTTTGGTAGTAAAGATGAAATCAACGGACAGGAACTTGAGTTTACCATCCCGTAGAAAGAATTAAATTTTAACTAAAAGTGAATAAATCAATTAATAATAAATTCAAATTCAAAATGATGGAAAAATGTGAAATATAGAAATTAAAGTTATATTCTTTTGCAGGCATAAGGATATAACAAGCGATCCACTGCTACAAGTGATGTATAAATTAATCAAATAATTTTTAACTAAATTTTTTTACTAATGAAAAAAATGATTCTGCTTGCATCATTGTTGTGTATAATAACTATGAGTTCTTATGCACAGCTTATTGATGAAAAAAATGTGACTGTAACTATGGATTTACAGCCAATCCTTCAATTAAACATGACTACTCCTGATCAGGTTGACTTCGTGTTTGATGAAATTCCTGAATACTATGGTGGTATCACTAAATACGGTGCAACCGTACTTAAAGTGAGTTCATCTGTATCATGGGATCTTTATGCTGTTGGAACTTCACAGAATGGAAACTTCTGGGATGTTCAAATGGAATATAATTCTACTGGTGGTGTTAATGCTATTAATCAGCTTCCTCTATCAGCACTTGAATTACGTCAATATGGTGCAAATAACTATGCTCCTACATCAACAGGTATTTATATTGACTATTCAACACCATTCCAGACTGTAACTTATCCTGTTGTTATCCCTTTGGCTGCTGCAGGACAAAACAGTATCTATCATTCAGCTACTCCTTACACTTCCCCTGCAGTTGATCAAAAGTATATTCAGGGTCAGTTTGGTACAGCTCTTGGAACCGAAGGTGCCCCGGGCGGTAGCTATTTAACCGAAGGTGGAACAACAAGTGAATATTATTTTACTATCGACTACAGAATTTTGCCGGGATTACCTGCAATTTTCCCATGTGCCGGTTTAAATGATAATACTTCAGAAGATATTGTTACATCAAATGCACCTGGCAATTATGCTGCTCCTGGTGTTTATTCAATGAATGTAAAATATGTTTTATTAGAAGATCAATAAAAATTTACTGATAATACGGGGTTATCCATTTTGGGATAACCCCTTTATTAAACTTAGAAAATTTCTATGAAAGAAATAAGCGGAAAATTAATAGTACTGATTATACTCTTGACCTTTGGTTATAAAGGTCAGGCACAGTGTAATTTTCCTGCTTCAATAAATTGTTCGGGTATTGCTCCCGGAGGCACAAGCGAATTCTACTTAGTTCCTTCACCCAACAATGTTGATTTTACTTTTGATGAATTGAGTGATTATATTGGTGGCAGAACTATCAGTGGTTCAACAGTACTTAAGCTTAAGGTGGATGCACTCAATGCTGCATGTAAATGGAAACTCATTATGTATCTCGATAACAATGCTGCTCCCGGTGACGAATGGGAAACTAAAACTCTTTATGGCGGATCAGGTACTATTCCTGAAGCTGACCTGATACAGGTCAGAGTTTATAATACTTGTGGTACTCCGCAATTTAATAATGTTTATCAAACATTTGCTAATATGGTTACAATACTCCCAATTATTGACGCTGCTGCTTTAAACCCTGCAGGAAATTGTGATGGGAGCGAAGTAAATACTCCGGGTAATTACATATCAGATTATGGTGAATTTTCCTTTACCATCGATTATAGAATTATGCCTGGCTTAGCGGCTAATTATAAGCCCGGTATTTATGAAATGAAAATAAGATTTTGTTTAGTTGAAGATTAATAAAAATTAATAACATTGAATAGCATTCGTAAAATATTACAAAGTATAAGCTCTGCAAAACCAACCATCGTGTGCGTTTTGATAGGCATATTACTGTTGAATGCTTTTGTGCTTTCGGCACAGATTAAATTACCCGAAACAAATCCTGATGCAAAATCGCAACTTGTGATTAGATTTACCGATAAGGAAGTTCTTTTTGCAAAAGGTGAACTTATTTCAAATGTGTTGATAATAAAAAACACATCCAACGATTCAGCCAAATTTTACATTGATTATTCTTATCCAGCAAAATGGAAAACATTCAATAAGAGTAATAAGCTGTACACCCTTGCAGCAAATGACTCTATCTTTATTCCAGTGCGCATTATGCATGGCGAATTACCAAAAGGAAATACAAAATACATGATTGGTGCTTTTGTTTTTAATACCGACGGTCAACAGCTCGGATATTCGTATTTTTTCGCAAATATTCATAAAGATGTCAGGTGGGAGCTTGAAGTACTACCGGAGAAAAAACTATATTTCCCGAATAGCACGAATGTGGTTGACTTTTCGGTTTATCTGTACAATACGGGTAATGAAAATCAGGAAATTCAACTCACCTTAGTTAATAAATCTAACTATTATTTGATTACCGATACTGCCGAAAAGCAAATAAAGAAATTAAGCAACACCATACTTTTAGGAACAGGTAATGATACAACTTTTAAATATAAGATGAAGTACGTTGCACTCGACAAGTCATACAAAATGATAGACTTTGAAAGCTATAACCCGTTTATATCCGAAAAGTCGAGTAAATACAGCATCTTTGTGAACTCAGCTGTTCCAAAGAAAACGGAGAAAACACAATTCTCGACAAGCAAAAAAATTGATTTTATTAAACTCGCAAATGTTGAAAAAGTAAACCGCTACAATCATAATGTGATTCCAATTATTGTAGATATGAACATCTATAATATTCTGGATGATCATACGCTAATGAATTTAATGTTAAAAGGTCAGACTGAATTGCCAAATGATGCTTATCTTAATTATTATTCTCAATTCTTTTTCACTAAAAACTTCCTCGACAATTCTGCATTTAATAACACCCCGTTTTATATTGGATATTTTGCAAAAAAATATAGTGTAGAGTTGGGGAATATCGGATATTTTGGTTCTAAAGGGATAAGAGGGACTTATCATATTAATCCTAATCAAAATATTGAAGTGCATTATGCGCAATCCCCATCGCTTATTAAGGCACCCGAACGCTTTATTGCAGGTTTGCGTTATGACTGGCGTTTTAAAAAGACATATAATTTAAATTTCTCGTACAATCATATAGATTTTAGTAAAGAGAAAGTCAGCTCCGAAAATGCAGAAGCAAAATTCCGTTTCCGCTTACTGAAAAAACATTCTATTTCGTTAACAATGGGTGGCAACAGAAGGTATGATTATAAAAAAATGGATTCAACCAAGGTTGATTATGGTTATTTGCTTGGCGTATCTTACGGAAGTCATTACTTTCAGAAAAAACTGAACTCACATTTTAATGCTTTGTACTATTCCAGAGATTACCAGACATACGGTATCGGTTATCTTAACAACAATGAAAAAATTATTGTTTCGTTGAATAATGATTATAAGATTAATAAGAGTTGGCACACTAATATGCTCAATAATTATAACAGAAATGCAACCAATATTGTAATTAACGGAAAGAGCGGATATTATTATACAAATTTCAATAACCAGTTGTTGTTTACTAACACAGGTGTATCGGGTATAAGCTATACCCCCATGGCATTTTATAACGTGATTCAAACCGATACTTTTCAGGTTCACTCGAGGGGTTTAGGTTTCAATACCAGTAAATACGACTTAGATGGAAACAGAAGATATTTCACCTATTTGCGGACCGGCTATACAAAGGCAATCCATTACCAGGATAAGAAAAACTATTTCTTTGCACAGTTCTCGTTACTTGCGCAAGTACGTACCTTTACTTTTCAGGCAAGATATAATTATGGTAATCCTCTTCTTACCAGATATATGTTGACGAGCATCAATAAATATCCACAGTTCCTGAGTTTGAGCGCAAGGTATCAATATATATTCCGTAACCCAAGGTTTGTAGCTCAACCTTATGCCAGCTTCACCTATTCAAATATTACAGGTTCAAATATCAACCTGAATCCCGAACTATTTTATTTTACCCGATCGGGCTGGAGATTTAGATTGCTGGTTGATTATTTTATTGGACTCTCCAAAAAGCAGAACTACGGGGTGTATTACAATAATATGATATCAAATAGTTCTGAAGAGCAGAAACCGAATGTTTCTTCGAACTTTAATTTAACTTTTGGAATAAAAAAAGAGTTTGGTATTCCAATTCCATCGAAAAAAGTGTTGTTTAACACTACCGATTTTGTTGCTTTTATTGATGTGAATGGAAATAATAAAATGGATAAAAACGAAACACCACTCGAAAATGTAGTTATCAGAGTGGGCGAAACGGAAGTGATTACCGACAATAAAGGTAAAGCAAGGATTGAAAATATTCCGGTAGGAAATTATCCTTATATGGTGTTCTCGCTTACTGATCTTAAGGGTTGGTTCCCGCATAAAGAGGACTCTCTTAAGATTGATACCAAAACAAACGAGATGTTTATTCCTTTTTCGCGGGGAGTAAAAATATATGGCAATATAATTATGGAACGCGATCAGTACTCGGCTGGTGCCGAAACGCCGCTCGATCTATCGCGCATTAAGGTTAGCGTGGTTGATGGAAAAACTTATACCACACTCACGGGTGCCGATGGTTATTATGAGTTCTTCCTTCCGTTTGGTAACTATACACTTACCATGGACGAAAATGTGTTGGGCGGAAAATACATGTTGTTGCAAAATAATTTTCAGATACAAATAAACGATTCGCTGGATAACCTCTTTATCCCTTTTCATATTGTTGAGAAGAAAAGGAAATTAAATATTAAAAGCTCTAACATCGCTAACAACAATGGATTAAACAACAACATCATCCAACCAAACCCGAATAATAATCCGCCGTTGAATAACCTGAATAACAAACCCAACAATCAAACCTTACCAAAAGATTCGCTGAAGAACAAACCAAATAACACCATTCAACCAAAGGATACATCCGGAGCCATAGTTCCTGTTCAGTCAAAAAGTGTATTTTACATTATGGCTGGGTCATTCAAGAGCAAAGCTTATGCTGACGATATGGTAAATAAATTGAAGACCACCGGTTTTAAAAATGCAATGATTGTAGGTAAAACAGCCGATGGTCTTTTCAGGATTTGTTACAGCTACTTTGACGAAAAAGCAAAAGCAGATGAAGAACTTGATTATATGCGAAAATATAAGGATTCGTCGGCATGGATACTCGAACAGAACACAATCATCAACAAATATAAACAGCAATCAATACAATACGATCCCGGCGTGATTATAAAATAAATGCATCGTCCAAAACAGAATATGAAAAGATTGGTTTTAAATATTTTTTTTGTAATGCTTGCCATCATTACTTTTGCGCAGGAGGAGGTTCCTTTTGGCAAAATGGTGGAAAAAACAAAGGGAGTATTTTATAAACAAGGAGATTCGCTTCCATTTACCGGAGTTTGCAAGGATAACTTTCCGGATGGTAAACCGATGCATTTGATGGCCTACGTAAATGGCAAAGAGAATGGCCCCTGCAAATGGTGGTATGCCAACGGAAAAATTAAATCCGAAACCATTTATAAAGATGGCAAAACGGATGGCACTTATTCCATTTATAATGATAAGGGTATTAAGGAATTTGAGGAAAATTACGTGAATGGTGTTCCAACAGGAACATTTACCTGGTGGAATGCGAAGGGTATAAAGCGACAGGAAGAAATTTACGAAAACGGACAAAAAGTAAAAACAATCAACTATTATCCCGGCCAGCAAAAACGTTCGGAACTTACCTATAAAAATGGCAAGGAGGATGGTACCTGGATATTCTGGTACGAAAACGGAAAAAAGAGCATGGAAACCACCTATAAAAATGGCGAGAAGATAGGCAAGGATATTAAGTGGGACGAAAAAGGCAATACAATTAGTTCGTCAAAGTTTTAGGCTTGAATTGATACTATTTTTTTATTTTTTGGCTTGTGGAAGACTGTTCATTAAACTGTGTCAAATTAATAACCTAAATTTGTCATTGTCTTGTCCTGAAATAGGTTTACAGAAAAATGTAAATTTACCACAGACAAAACAGATATGATAAAAGAAAGATTTAATGATTATGAAGACATATTATTTGATACATGATTTGTTTACTTATGAAGCTTGTATCTTTAAGAATGACACTTTGCGTTTTGTGACAAATTTTAATAAAATTGTATACCCAATTTATAATTATGACGGTGGATACATTAGTTCATGTTATGGTGGTAATGACATTGTTTGTACTAAATATAAAATTAAAAACTATAAAGCAATAATGACAGGAAAGCCACAGTATTCAAAGATTGACGATTGGATAAAAAAATAAAAAAAACAGCATATAACAAGTTGCTTATTCAACCACCGGCTTAGTTCTCCGTTGAAAGTGACGCAAGTTTTTTTATTTCATCTTTTTGTGATATATTTGTGCGAGCAATCCGGTGGCTAAATAAGCAACCGTCCGTTGCTACATACTTCTAACACACAAAAATTTATAAAATAACAATTTATTAATGTAATAAATTTAAAATATTTGTATATTTGTATCCGATAATAAGTAAAGAATTACCTAATTAGAATTGATATCAAAAAATCAGCTTTAAATATAGAATTATTTAATTGAGTTATGAGTAACTGATTTATTTTTAAAATTTATATTTATTATAACTTTAATACGAATTCAAAATAATTTTATACTTTTAAAATGTTGATTTTAAATTAATGAAAAACAAAAATAAACAATGAGATACGCAGAGACAGGTTTTAATTTAGAAATAGATCTAACACGCAGGAGCATAGAGCGAGTAGCCACTGATCCAGTAGATACGGAGCTATATTTAGGCGGCTTGGGAACTAATGCAAAAATAATGTGGGACAGGGTAGCACCCGAAGTGGATGCTTTTTCGCCCGATAACCTTTTAATATTTGCTGCAGGGCTTTTATGTGGTACCGCTGCACCGGGCTGTAACCGTACTATTGTAACCACCATTTCTCCACTTACTAAATTATTAGCATTTTCTATGATGGGCGGTTTTTGGGCTCCTGAACTGAAATATGCCGGTTACGATAAAGTGATTTTACGCGGTAAAACCTCTGGCTTGGTTTATATTTGGATCAACAACGATAAAGTTGAAATTCGCGATGCCTCCCATTTAAAAGGCAAAGGTTCCATTGAAACAGCCGAACTGCTTAAAAAGGAATTGGACGAACCTAATGCGCAGGTTGCCGCCATTGGACTTGCAGGCGAAAATAGAGTATTCTATGCATCCATAGAACAAGGCAGATCTAGTGCCAGTCGCGGTGGTATTGGCGCTGTTATGGGCGATAAAGGAGTAAAGGCAATTGTGGTTCGAGGAACAAAAGATATTAATGTGGACAAACCCTTGGAATATCTGAATCTGTGTAACGAAGTTTTGGAATTTATTAAATTTAGGGAAAAAAATCCTATTCCAGGAGTTATTCCTATACTTGCTGTTTTGGGATCTCCGCAGGAAATGGCCATTCATGATGAAAAATGGCATACCGAAAATTTTATGTGGGGTAATGCTCGCATTCGCCGTAAAGATTTCTGGACTGACGATGTTGATAAAGAATGGTTTGATACCATGCATAAAGCACGTACTCGATTGATCAGCTGTTATAACTGCCCGTTGAAGTGCGGTGCAACGATTTCAATGCCAGGACTGCCTACTTATATGATGAAGTGCTTTTCAAAACTAACCTACACAATGGCCGCTTATTCAAATTTGGATTTTGGTCTCACTATAGCTCAAAGAGCTACTGAATACGGTGTTGATGGCTATTCCGCACCTCAAACAATGGCTTTTGCCCTTGAACTTTATGAAAACGGTATATTAACCGATGCTGACTTCCCAGGTATGCCCGCTGATACTGAAGGAAGATTTTTTTATTTGCTCGATAAAATTGTCCATAGAGAAGGTATTGGCGATATCCTTGCCAATGGCACTTACTGGGCATCGCAGACTATTGGTAAAGGATCAGAATCCTTTGCTCATAACAATATTAAAAAACAGGAACAATTGCCATTGAAACTTTCCATGCTGAACCCCATTTACTTCTTGATGTATGCAACTGGTGAAAAAATTAGTATTACGCAGATTGAAGGTCAGTTCCCGCAAGGACCCTTTGCTACAAGAGAAGAACGAGAAGAGTTCTGTAAAGACTGGTACCAGGTTCCTGATGAAAAATTTAAAAAATATCTCTTGGATTGGGAACCCCGTGGCGAATTTTCGAACCCGTATTATCCTACAGTTGATATGTGTTGCGATATTGTTGATTGGCAAGAAAAAATGCATTACATTGATGATGCCCTGGGTTTGTGCGCCGGATTATCTTCTTTCCACATGAAATCTGCTTACCATATTCACAACCTTCCTAAGTTTATTGAGCTAGGTGCAGGTATTAAAATGGATGAACAAAAAATATCTTTAGCAGCCAAAAGATACCGGACACTTGTTAGAGCCATCAATATTAGCAGAGGTATGAGAAGAAAAGATGAAAAACCACCTGAAGACCATTGGAAAAAAAGATTTCCTGAACTCGAAAAACAGTTATTAGATGCTTATTATAAATTTAAGGGATGGAATAACAACGGAATTCCAACAAAAGAATGTTTACAAGACTTAAATTTGGATTATGTAAGTAAAGTTTTTGATGAACGTAATATATATGTTGAATTGGAAGAAACGAAAGTGGAGGGTGTTCAATGAAAAGTGAAAAGAAAATAAAAAAAATCAAAACCATTCGTATTGATGTGAACAAATGCAATGGTTGCAGAGCTTGTGAGTTAATTTGCTCTTCGTTTCACGCTGCCCCAAAATACAGCAGTAATAACCCATCCAGGTCTCGTATTCGTGTTATACGTGATCCCATTGCAGATATTTATGTTCCTGTTTATGCCGGTGAATATTCTGTGGCTGAATGTGCCGGCCGGGATAAATATACTATTGATGGAAAGGAATATAGTGAGTGTTCTTTTTGCCGTGCATCCTGTCCGTCAAGGGATGTATTTAAAGAACCCGATTCGGGTCTGCCGCTTAAATGTGATATGTGCGAAAGCGATCCTACGCTCGATAAACCCATGTGCGTTCAATGGTGCCTCAATGATGCCCTGATATACGAAGAAAGAGAAGAAGAAGTTGATGATGACGTCTCGCAAGATGAACTTGAAATTGGGTTAGATTCTCTTGCTAACAAGTATGGAATCGAAAAAATAAAAGATATTATTTCCCGCATGGCTCAATCAAAAAAGGGATAGAAGTTATGAACCAAGCCCAATGTTATGTTCCAAAAAAAGGAATCTAATAGTTGGCACTATGGATTTGAAATTTGAAACTTTGGATTTGGAATTTGAATAGATGGAGAATATAGCTGATTATAAAGAGATAAGTGATATTATTAAGGAAAAAGGTGGTGATGCCTTTAAATTGTGCTATCAATGCGGTAAATGCGATGCTGTTTGCCCCTGGAATCAATTGACACGTTTTAGTATGCGTAAACTGGTTCGGGAAGCATCCTTTGGTTTGTCGGAAATTGAAAGCGAAGATATTTGGCGTTGCACTACTTGTGGAAAATGCCAAAAGGTTTGTCCAAGAGATGTCAAACAGGTTGAATCAGGAATGGCTTTACGCAGAATAGCCACCGAATATGGCGTTTATCCGCCTTCTGCAAATCCCATTCGTGCTGTACGCTCTGGGCTGAGTGGTGAAGGAAATCCCTTTTCTGAAGCTAGAAGCAAACGCGCCAATTGGGCTGAAGGTCTTGCCGTTAAACCGTTTGACTCCAAAATGGAAATCCTCTATTTTACTGGTTGCTATCTCAGTTATGATCCTCGGCTAAAAAAAGTAGCGCAAGCAACTGCTGCTATTCTTAATAAAGCAGGCGTGAATTACGGAATTCTGGGTTCAAAAGAAAATTGTTGCGGCGAGAGTATCCGCAAAGCCGGTGATGAAGAGCTGTACCGTCAATTAGCTAAAGAAAATATTAAAACCTTTATAGATAACGGTGTGAGGCGAATCCTTGTCTCTTCTCCGCATTGCTATCATACTTTCAAAAATGAGTACCCTGAATTTATGGTCAAGTTCGAAGTGGTTCACATGGCTGAATTTATGGTTGAATTGATTAATGACGGTCGTCTAATGTTAACTAACGAGCTCATTAAAAAAATCACGTATCACGATCCCTGTTATCTTGGGCGTCATAACGGTATTTTTGATGAGCCACGTTCCATATTAAAGAAAATTAAAGGAATAGAACTAATCGAAATGCTTGATTCTGAAAAAGAGAGTTTGTGCTGTGGTGGCGGTGGTGGTCGTATTTGGATGGACACACCTAAAGGCGAACGTCTTTCTGACCTTCGTTTAAATCAAGCTCTTGATACCGGTGCTGAACTTCTGGTTACTGCTTGTCCCTATTGTATTGCCAATTTTGAAGATAGTTTGCTATCACACAAAGCAAAAGACTTTCTTGAAATCAAAGATATTACAGAAATCGTTGCAGATGCAATTTCTTAAGTAATTGATAAAATGCAAATTCAAATGAAAATAAAAAGTAAATAAGAGTGGAAGAAGAACTTAAAAACGAAACTGAAAACAATAACTACGGAGATGTTGTAGTTGTTGGAGGCGGAATCAGCGGTATTCAGGCATCGCTTGATTTGGCAACCACCGGTTACAAAGTTTTTTTAATTGATAAGGCACCTACCATTGGCGGTAAAATGGCACAATTGGATAAAACCTTTCCAACAAATGATTGTTCCATGTGTATTGAGTCGCCTAAATTTATTGAATGTGATCGAAACCCGAATATTGAAATATTAACCTATACCGAAGTCATTAATGTCGAAGGCGAAGCCGGTGATTTTACGGTTACTCTTAATAAAAAACCTCGATACGTTATTGAAGATAAATGTACCGGTTGTACCGTTTGCGCTGAATATTGCCCGGTTTTAATTCCTGACCCTTTTAATCAATCACTTTCGACCAACAAAGCCATTCATATTTTCTTCTCTCAGGCGGTACCTCTTGTCCCATATATAGATGAAAACTGTCACTTTCTGAAAGATAAAAAATGTTCTATTTGTGCCAGCGTTTGTAAAAATAATGCGATTGATTTACACCAAAAGCCCGAGCAACGAATAGTAAAAGTTGGTGCCATTATCTTATCACCCGGTTACGATGTGTTTCATCCTGAAGTGAGAGGTGATTACGGATATGGTAAATATAAAAATGTAGTTACCAGTCTTGATTTTGAACGTTTGCTCTGCTCAACAGGTCCTCATATCGGTGAAATTCTAAGACCATCCGATCATAAACATCCTAAAAAAATCGCTTGGTTGCATTGTGTCGGCTCACGCCAGACTACCGAAGGAGGCAACAGTTATTGCTCTTCAGTATGCTGTACTTATATTCAAAAACAAGTTATTTTAGCAAAAGATCATGATGCCGATTTAGAAGCCATGATTTTTCATAACGACATACGTTCTTATGGAAAAGATTTTGAACGTTTTTATCAGCGAGCAGCTAACCTTCCCGGAGTTACTTTTATCAGAAGCTATGTTACTGTTGGCAGGGAAATGCCTGGCTCCCAAAATGTTACTATCCGTTATGCTACAACGGATGATGGCGTTAAAGAAGAAGAATTCGAACTTGTAGTTTTAGGCGTTGGACTTGTGCCTCCTCAAAAAGTTGAAACTCTTTCGGATATCTTTGGTATAGAACTTAACCAACATCATTTTTGCAACATAAATCCATCTTTACCAATAAGGACTTCGAGACTAGGGGTTTTCATTACCGGCGCTTTTGCAGGTCCTCTTGATATTCCGGAATCTGTAATTACTGCAAGTGGAGCAAATGCTTTAGTTGGTGAACTCTTAAATTCGAGAAAAGGAAAACTTTCAAAAGAACGTATTTACCCCGAAGAACGTGATGTTTCTGAAGAAGAACTCAGAGTTGGAATTTTTGCTTGCCATTGTGGTGCTAATATTGGCCGTGTGGTAGATATTCCGGGTTTAGTTGATTATTCCAAAACACTTAATGGTGTTGTTCATGCTGAAGAAGGGCTTTTTATCTGCTCAACTGATGCAGCTCAACAAATTTCAAACACCATTCGCGACAAAAAATTAAACCGGGTTATCGTTGCTGCATGTACACCAAAAACTCATGAACCTTTGTTTAGAGATACTTTGAGAGAAGGCGGAATCAACCAATACTTCTTTGATTTTGCAAACATAAGAGAACATTGTTCATGGGTACATTCCAAACAAAAAGAGGAGGCCTCTCAAAAGGCAAAAGACTTAGTTCGTATGTCCGTTGCCCGTGTGGCTCATTTGGAACCCTTACAAGAATTTGATTTACCTGTAAATAAAACTGCCCTGGTTGTGGGTGGTGGATTAGCCGGAATGACCTGTGCTCTAAGTATTGCTAATCAGGGTTTCGAAGTTCACTTGATCGAAAAAGAATCGGATCTCGGTGGCTTGGCACGTAGGATTCCAACAACGATTGAGGGTTTAAATGTGATGGAGTATTTGAATGAACTTATTCGAAAGGTTTATGAACATCCATTGATATACGTTTCACATAACGCCTCTGTTGTTGATGTTTCCGGTTATGTAGGAAATTTCGTTACTACCGTTCAATCCGAAGGGCGAACTAAAGTCATTAAACATGGTGCGGCTGTACTCGCTACTGGTGCTGTGGAATATAAACCCTCGGAGTATTTGTATGGAACTGATGAAAGAATAATGACATCCATTGAATTAGGAGAGCAATTAGCATTAGAAGATAAAAAGATTATCGCAGCAAAAAGTGTTGTAATGATTCAATGTGTTGGATGCCGACAGGAAGATAGAAATTATTGTAGTAGAGTGTGTTGTAGCCATTCTATAAAAAATGCGTTGAAGTTAAAAAAGCTAAATCCTGAGGTAGAAATTTACATCCTTTTTAGGGATATTAGAACCTATGGTTATAATGAAGATTATTATCGTGAAGCATCCAATCAAAACGTAAAATTTATTCGCTATGAGCCAGAAAATAAACCACTCGTTGAGTCTGATAATAGTAGTATAAGGGTAAGAATAACGGATCCTGTTTTAGGTAAAGAACTTGCAATAAATGCTGATATACTTTCACTTGCTGCTGCTGTTGTTTCTTCAGAAGGGACGTATGAAGCATCGCGTTTATTCAAAGTTGCCCTTAATCAGGATGGTTTCTTTCAGGAAGCTCACATGAAATTAAGACCGGTTGATTTTTCTGCAGAAGGAATTTTCCTTTGCGGATCTGCTCATTATCCAAAGCACATGTCGGAAGCCATCAGTCAAGCTTATGGAGCTGCCGGAAGGGCTGTGGCATTGCTTTCACAAAAAACAGTAACTGCTTCCGGCTCCGTTTGCGAAGTGGATGATAACAGCTGTGTTTCGTGCGGTGCATGTATCTCTGTTTGTACTTATGGCGCTATTGCTTTTAGCGAAACAAATAAAGCAAAAGTAAATTCTGTCCTCTGCAAAGGAGATGGGCTATGCAATGTGGTTTGCCCTACATCTGCAATTTCATTGAAACATTACACCGATGCTGAACTTTTGGACCAGATAGATGCTGCAATTGAGAAAAAATAGAATGATAATAAACTAACTATATAAAATGAGTGAAAAAACAAGTGTAGATAGGAGTTTTCAACCAAAAATAATAGGAATTATTTGCAATTGGTGTTGTTATGGTGGTGCCGATTTATGTGGTGTTTCACGATTTCAATATCCGCCTCATATCCGCCTGATACGCGTAATGTGTTCTGCTCGCGTGGATATGTTTCATATCTTGAGAGCATTTTCCAACGGAAATGATGGAATTTTTGTAGGTGGTTGTCATTTGTGCGATTGTCATTACGTGACCAATGGAAACTTCAATGCATACAGCATGGTTCAGGTATTCAAAAAAATATTAAAACACATTGGAATCAAACCCGAACGATTACGAATTGAATGGGTTTCTGCTGGAGAAGGCATTCGCTTTGCTAATTTTATGAATGAATTCAGTGGAGAATTAACCAAACTTGGACCTATAGGAAAACTTGAAGGTATTGATGATGAAGCATTGAAATTCAAGTGGAAAGCTATAAAAAAAGTTGCTCCTTTTATCAAATTGGTTTTAACTCAAAAACTTAAAGTAACGGAGCGAACGGAAGAAGCGTATCATAACTTTTTTCATGGAGAGGAGTTTGAACGATTGTTCAATGAAATTATTCTTAAAAAATTGACTATGAGTGAAATTTCATTGCTTCTGAAAGAAAAAAGTCATACTACAGGTGAAATTGCACAAAAATTAAACCTTACACCATCAGAAGTTGCCAAATATTTGAACGATTCGTCCAAACATGGTTTTGTAAAATACGATGTAAGCCATCAATGTTATGAACTCGTTCAATAAAATATTTAAATAGTTGAAATGACATGGAAATTGAAAAAATAGATCAGATCATTGAAAAAAATAATTATGAAGCCAGTTCGCTCATTCAGGTGCTGCTTGAGATACAAAGCGAGAACCATTGGTTGCCAAAAGAAGTATTAGAAAGAGTAAGCGAAAAGCTACAAGTACCACTCACCCGTACCATGCATATAGCTAGTTTTTATAAAGCATTTAGTTTGGTACCCAAAGGACGGCACGAAGTTCATGTTTGTATGGGTACAGCATGCCATGTGCGGGGAGCCAATAGAATACTTGAAACCGTTGAAGATTTAACCGGCATCAAAGCGGGTGAAACAGATGTAAATTTGAAGTATAGTCTCGAAACTGTAAACTGTTTGGGCTGTTGTGCATTGGGACCTGTTGTGGAAATTAATGGAAAAACACACGGCAAAATCAAAGTTAGTGATGCGGCTAATGTATTAAAAAACTATCAATAAAAAATTTATGACATTGATAAAAACTCCTGATGAGTTAGAAAAGTTAAGAGCAAAAATCCTTGAGAAAAGAGATCCGAAAACTCCTTGCATTTCGGTGTGTGCCGGTGCGGGTTGCTTGGCATCCGGAGCCAATGAAGTGATTGATGCTTTTACTTCGGAAATACAAAATCAAAATTTTAAAGTTAAGGTCGAAGTCAAAGGTACCGGCTGTCCGGGATTTTGCGAAAGAGGACCTGTTGTAGTCATTTATCCTGAGGAGATATGCTACCTTCAGGTAACACCGGAAGATGTACCTGAAATAATTTCAACGACTATTAAAGATAAAAAAGTGGTGGAACGCCTTCTATACCATGATGTAACTACCGGTGAAAAAGCAATCCATGAGTATGACATACCATTTTATAAGCATCAGAAGCGAAATGTGCTTTGCAACAATATAAAAATAAACTCCAAAAGTTTTGATGATTACCTTGCCATTGGTGGCTATAGAGCATTAGTTAAATCCTTAACTAAAATGACTAGCGATGACGTGCTACAGGAAGTAAAAAAATCAAAATTAAGAGGCAGGGGTGGAGCTGGATTCCCGACGGGTAGCAAATGGGAAGGATCGCGTAATGATCCTGAACCAACAAAGTATGTGATTGTGAATGCTGACGAAGGTGATCCAGGCGCTTTTATGGACAGAGCGCTACTTGAGGGAAACCCTCATTCAGTCCTAGAAGGTTTGATAATTGGCGCTTTTGCTATTGGTGCCCATGAAGGTTTTGTTTATGTCAGACAGGAATATCCGTTGGCTGTTGTTAATATTAACCTTGCTATAACTCAAGCTGAGCACTATGGTTTGCTTGGTAAAAATATCTTAGGATCGGGTTTCGACTTTGTAGTAAAAGTCCACCAAGGTGCTGGTGCTTTTGTTTGTGGCGAATCAACCGCTCTTATGACGGCTTTAGAGGGAAGGGTAGGCGAGCCAAGACCAAAATATGTACGTTCAAATATTAAAGGATTATGGGATAAACCCAGTGTTTTGAATAATGTGGAAACCTGGGCTAATGTTCCACTAATCATTAACAATGGAGCTGATTGGTACACACAATTAGGAACCGAGAGCAGTAAAGGAACCAAAATATTTTCTCTCGTTGGCAAAATTACAAATACAGGTCTTGTTGAAATTCCCATGGGAACTACTCTACGTGATATTATTTTTAAAATAGGCGGAGGTATTCCCGGTGGAAAAAAATTTAAAGCCGTCCAAACCGGTGGCCCATCAGGAGGTTGCATACCAGAAGAAAAATTAGATTTACCCGTTGGCTTTGATGAATTAACTAAAGCCGGCTCCATGATGGGATCAGGTGGAATGATTGTGATGGATGAAGATACATGTATGGTTGATGTTGCAAGATATTTTATCCATTTTCTAACGGAGGAATCATGTGGAAAATGTGTCCCTTGCAGGGAAGGACTTAGACAGATGAACAAAATTCTTACTGACATCACTAAAGGAAAAGGAAAAGAAGGCGATATTGAGCTTTTGGAAGTATTGTCCGAAACTGCCATGGAGGCCTCTCTTTGTGCTTTAGGAAAAAGTGCCCCAAATCCTTTTTTAAGCACTTTAAACTATTTTAAAAGCGAGTATGAAGCTCATATCAAAGAAAAGAAATGCCCTGCCTTATACTGCAAAGACCTCATTCACTTTTATATTGATACTGACAAGTGCCGCGCTTGTATGATCTGTCTTAAGAAATGTCCTGCTGATGCCATTGACGGTGATAAGAAAAAAATCCATATTATCAATCAGGATAAGTGCACCAATTGCGGTACCTGCTTCGAAGTGTGTCCTGCTAAGTTTGGAGCAGTAACAAAACTCTCTGGTGTGCCTGTGCCTTTAGCTATTACTGAAAATGAACGAATGATTATTTAAACTAAATAATGAAAAAGAAAATTGGAAGAATAAGTTATTAGACTATTAAGTTAATGAGGTATTGAGTTAGCACCAATTGTAGGACGACACCGTGACAGACGAACATAGACAAGAAATGAAGTATCAAAACATAAGAGAAGAAGAACTAAAAAACAAGGTAGCACAAGACTACTTTTGGATATACGATTGCACTAAAATAATTGGCAACGTGGACTTTTGTGTTTGTATGCACCAAAGCAAAAAAGAATCATGTGAACAAGAATCACTACTTTGGGCAGAAGCAAAAAAAGGTTCTTTGGACATTTACAGTTCTATCGTTCAGCTAATATTGACAATTGGAAAAGCAAGGACTTTTGACAAGTTCTTGCCACCAGCAATGTTAGGAGCATTTGATGGAGAAAAAATCGCTTTTATTCCTTACAATGACATTCACGAAGTTTTTTACATAAATGACTTCAACTGGAACGTAACGCCTTCAAACCACGACTCAAAGGAGTTCAAACTCATTCACGAAAAAGTAAAAACAGTAATTAACAGCAAAGCCCTGCTCTTTAACTTCGTTAATGACGACCATGAACTAAAGAAATTCATTAAACAGAATTTCATTGTTGGTAAATTCGGCTTGACAAAAACCAAAATTGACAAGAATAATTTTATGGTTATTTACAACAAATGGTTGCAATCTGTAAAACCAAGTATCGGATTAAAATGGGATGTATTAAAAACAAAAGGTATAATTGATGGAGATTTTTATATAGCAGATATGCTGTCAAGTGAAAACTTAAGTTTAAAAGAAAAACTTTTTGTTTATCTGAAAAAGGATCATTATGAATTAGAGCGAACGATAGATGATATGGGAATGTTTCAATTAAAAAAGGCATTCTTTCTCGATCAACAACTTGCCCATACACAATTCTGGAGCAAATACGACCGACCACCAAAAGAAGAATATTGGGATTACATTGTAGAACGTAGAGATTTGATGGTTCCTCAAGATGTAAGAGAACGAAAAGGAAGTTTTTTTACTCCGCAAATTTGGGTTGAACTTTCTCAAAAATATTTGACAGACGTATTAGGCGAAGACTGGCAAGATGAATATTATGTTTGGGACAGTGCCGCTGGCACAGGCAATTTGCTTGCAGGACTTACGAACAAGTATAATGTATGGGCTTCGACTATAGACAGTCAAGACGTTGAAGTAATGCACGACCGTATTAAAAACGGTGCAAACTTACTTGACGACCACGTATTTCAATTTGACTTTCTGAATGATGATTTTAACAAATTACCAAAACCACTTCAAGACATAATAAACAATCCAGAGAAAAGGAAAAAAATAGTTGTATATATCAATCCTCCCTATGCAGAAGTTTCAAGTGTTGGCGTAAAAGGAAAAGCAGGTGTAAATAAATCGAAAGCACACGACAAGTATTCAGAAAAAATCGGCACAGCAGGTAGAGAAATTTATATTCTCTTTTTAGCACGGTTTTTTGACGAATTGAATGGTTGCATAATTGGAGAGTTTTCTAAGTTAAAAGCATTGCAAGGTTCTGCGTTTTCAGAGTTTCGTGACTTCTTTAAAGCCGAGTTAGTCAAATCATTTGTTGTTCCAGCCTATACCTTCGACAATGTAAAAGGCAAATTCCCAATTGGTTTTAAAATTTGGAACACTTCGGTTAACAAACCATTTGAAGAAACACAATCAGACGTTTATGATGAAACAGGTAATTTAATTGGACAAAAAACATTTTCAGTTGCGGGAAAGAGAGATTTTATAAATAAATGGATTTCCAAATACAAAGTAAAAACTGACTTTATTGGTTTTTTAGCAGGAACTAATGGGAATGACTTTCAACAAAATGACATTGTTTACATTCTCAACAAGAAAGAGCAAATGGCAAATCCAAGGGGAATTTGGATAAGCTCCCAAAATTTAATTCATGCTTCAATTTATTATGCGGTTAGACGTTGTGTTGCCCAAACTTGGCTTAACGATCGTGACCAATTTTTACACCCAAATAACCAATGGGAAACAGACACAGAATTTCAAAATGACTGTTTAGTTTTTACACTGTTTAATACAAACATTCAAACGCAATTCGGAACGAACAACTGGATTCCATTTACAGAGCAAGAAGTAAATGCAAGAGAAAAGTTTGAAAGTAATTTTATGACTGATTTCATAAAAGGAAAACCTAAACCTCCTTCAAAATCACCGCACACTATAACAATGTTGTTCGAGCCCGAGGTGCAATACCATAATGTACCTTTAAAATTTTCTAAAGAGTCAACTGCTGTTTTTGATTCAGGTCGTGAACTTTGGAAGTATTACCACAAACAACCAAACTGCAATGTCAACGCCTCCCTTTATGACATTAGGGAGTATTTTCAAGGCAGAAACGAAGCAGGTAAAATGAACAATAAGAGTTCAGACGAAACATATATGAACCTAATTGGTGACTTGAGAGAAAAACTCCGACAACTTGCCGACAAAATTGAACCCAAAGTTTACGAATACGAATTTTTAAAAAAATGATTAGAAAAGAACAACTGGTGCTAAACTTTAAATTTAATAACTCAATAACCCAATAACTCATTTTTGAGGAACAACCATAAAGCGAAAAAAAAATGAAAGATATCCTACTAATTATTGATAACAAAGAAGTCAAGGTAAAGGAAGGAATGACAGTCCTCGAGGCAGCACAACAAGCAGGCATATCCATACCTAAACTTTGTAATCATGAAAAATTGATCCCTTTTGGTGGATGTCGGTTATGCTTGGTAGAGTTAGCTTCAGGTGATAAGAGTAAATTGGTGGTTTCCTGTGTTTATCCTGCGGAAAATAATCTGGTCGTAAAAACAAGATCTGAAAAAATAGACCGTATTCGAAAAACAATACTGGAGTTGCTTTTGGCCCATGCACCCAATTCATTACCATTACAGGAATTAGCTAAAGAATATAACGCAGATTGTGATCGATTTGAAAAACAAGCTTCTTTTTGTGTACACTGTGGACTTTGTGTGAGGTATTGTGCAGAAGTAAAAAAATTAAATGCTGTAGGTTTTATTGACCGCGGTATTAATAAAGAAATTAGTTTTATCCCGAACATTGCGGCAAAAGAATGTAAAGCATGTATGGAATGTTTCCCTCTGTGTCCAACTTCTTACCTTCAAGCGGCTTTTGTGTTGATTGATGGACTTGCTTTTCCTGATGTGTCATCGGAAATTAAAAATTAAAATTTGATAGGTTTTCTTGCTTTATGATTGTTCAACCAACTATTTTAATCGTGGGCTCTACCGGCAGAAATATCGGGAAAACAGAGTTTGCTTGCAGAGTAATAAAAAAAAATGCTGCTAAAAATAATATCGTTGGAATAAAAGTAATCCCTGTGGATAAGTGCGAAACCAATTGTCACAGAGGAGATGACACCTGTGGCTTGTGCGATTCGCTGACCGGTGATTATAACATTATTGAAGAAAGCACTGCAGATGAATCAAAAGACACCAAACGTATGTTTTTATCAGGAGCTAAAAAGGTTTATTTGCTAATTGTAGATAGAGAACTTTTAGAAAAAGGGGCTCAAGCAATGATGAATCTTATCCCTGATGATGCTTTTGTGATTATTGAATCTAATACTTTGCGGAAAGTAATTGAACCCGGATTGTTTATTGTAATCAAGAAAAAAACGGATATCAATCCAAAACCAACTTGTGCTGAAGTTATTGATTTTGCTGATAAAATAATTGAGTTCGATGAAATGAGTTGGGACTTTGATCCCGAAAATGTTTGCATACAAGATAATCGTTGGATTATTAAAGAATCGCTATAATCATTTTTTTCCCTCACCCTAGAGGTTTGGAATTTTATCGGAGAAGAATATAATCAAAAGGGTGTGGGAGAGTGCTCCATCATTAAGCTCGTTTAATCTAAAAATGGGTGTAAATGATGAAAATAGTTTATCTTTTAATTGAACTAAGTGTTTTACTAAAAATTATTTGTTAATTTTAAATTCTATAAGGCAACCTTATAAAAACATCTGCGTCTTGTAATAAAATTCTTATTGAAATTACTTACAAACTAAAACAAAATTTATGAAAAAAAGTATGCTCATTCTTGCCGTCCTTATTGGATTTTCAGTGAATGTTATTTCACAGACACCTTACACTATCATTAGCGGACATGTTACCAACTTATCTGCAGTTCCCATCCCAAATCATGTTGTGGGTATTATCGCTGACAGTTCCGGTGGCTTTTCTTATACAAGTACTGCAACGACCGATATTAATGGTTTTTACGTTGACACCGTTCCGGGTACCTCACTTTTTTTGCCTTTGAATTTTTATATCTATACTGCCGATTGCAATAGTTATAGTTATTTAACAGCAACAACCACGGGTGCGCCCATTGTTGCTGATTTTAGTATATGCGATAGTATAAATCCTATTGCATGTCAGGCAAGCTTTATGCCCTGGCTGGATACATTGATTGGTGGACAATATTCCTATAGTTTTTATGATTATTCATATCCGGCAGGTGGAAATATTATTGCTTGGCAATGGAGTTTTGGTGATGGAACCGGCTCTAACCTTCAGAACCCTACACATCTGTTTGGTTCCGGTACATGGACGGTTTGTTTAACTATTGCTACAGATCTGGGTTGTTCTTCAAGTTATTGTTATACTATTAACGATAGTGGTTTAAATAATAGTTGCTGGTCATACTTTACTTATCAACAAAGTGGGACAACCTTTGCTTTTCAGGCAAACACCGGAAATGCATTTCCAACACAGTACACCTGGGATTTTGGTGATGGAACTGTACTTGGTCCGGGAGCTTATTCAAATGCCACTCATAATTATGCTACCAACGGTTATTACACAGTTTGTTTAGTTACCACCGATTCGACAGGATGTTCCTACACATCATGCCAATATGTTTATGCAGGAAATTCACTGCTTTGCAGCGCTAACTTTTATTTAATTCCTGATTCAATAACACCACATTTGTATTACGCAGTAAACATGGCTTATGGTACACCTCCATTAACCTACGTTTGGAGTTGGGGCGATGGAACATCAAGCACAGGTGCTTTCCCAAGTCATACTTATGCAAATGCGGGCTTTTATACTATCTGTTTAACCATAACTGATTCAACCGGATGCACCAGCACATTCTGCGATTCGAGCTATATTCAAAAATCAACCAATACCATGGTAACCATCAATGTTGTTGCTCCTACAACCAGTATCAGCGAACTTAATCCGGATAATTCATTCAAGGTTTATCCTAATCCTGCACAGCATAGTATTACTATTGATAACCTAAGTGCTGATGCATCCATTGACATTTTTGATATGAGCGGAAGAAATGTATTGGCCGTTCATGGAACTAAAACTATTAATATTAGCAATCTTACGAATGGTATTTATTGCGTGAGAATTTCCGGAAAAAGTGGAATTGCTGTTAAGCGGTTTATTAAAGAATAATACAATTTATAAAATTAATAAAGAGACTATCAGCATTTTTGATGGTCTTTTTTTTATTGCAAATTACTCTACATTTATTACAATGAAATAGTAAAATTATTATCGTAATTTTGCAACTTCATAATTACATATATTGTTATGAGAAAAATAAAAAAAAATTATTCGAATGGTGAGATAACAGTAGTCTGGCAACCGCACCTATGTGTACATGCAGGGATTTGCTTTTCGGAATTGCCAAAAGTTTTTGATCCCTCTGCCCGGCCATGGATTAAATTAGAAGAAGGCGAAACACGCGATATTATTGATATTGTTGATTCATGTCCTACAGATGCACTTACCTATTATGAAAATAAATATTTAAAAAAAGAAAATACCATGGAAAACGAAACCCGCGATACTGTAAAAATAAAAGCCCTTACCGATGGTCCTTTATTGGTAGAAGGTATATTGGAAATAACGGATGGTAATGGAAATAAAATTGATACTCAGGGCAGAACAGCATTATGCCGCTGCGGTCATTCAAAAACAAAACCTTTCTGCGACGGGAGTCACAAAACAATTGGTTTTAAAGAGTAATATTTTATTGCTCTTAATGTCTTTAGTATTTCTTCCTAATTGTTTATTCGTTATCTGTAATGCCTGCCTGTAATTAGTTGCTTCGTACTTCGCTTCTCCTCTTAATTTTTAATTCTAAATTTTTAATTTCAAATTTATCTAATTAACTCTATTGCTCCTTTTTTTTCTTCTATTGTACCATCCTCATAAACCACCGTTACCACATAAAAGTAAGCCCCTGCGCCAACACCTATTCCTTTGTACCTGCCATCCCAACCTGCATTCAAATCATTCCACTCAAACAGCACCTGCCCCCAACGGTTGATAATCTTTGCATGCAGCGTTTTTATGTTAGTGCCTTTTATATGGAACACATCATTTACGCCATCGGCATTGGGGGTGAAGGCATTGTAAATTATTAGCTCGTTGCTTTGCGATGGCAGTGTATCGGGTATTATAGTTACGGATACATCATCTATATAATAATATGCAAATGGTATTGAATTTATCGCCCCCCCCCCTACAAACAAAGTATCAGTATTTGCATCATTATAAAAATTACCAATAGTAATGTATCTTTCCCCTCCCTGTGCAATATAAATACCCGAAATTTCAATCCAGTTTTCTTTATCAGTTATAAAGCCCCCCTGTGGGTTTTCTATTTGTGGAATAAAACTACTGAATGGCGAATGATCATATATATCTTTATGAATAGCTGTATCAGAAAAAAACAGCCCTATATCATCGGTTCCATAAGATGACGAATCGGAAAAAGAAACAAAAAAACGAACAATATATTTTTTTTCTTTTTTTAAAGAATCTGATAATTTTACTTGAATATATTCTCTGTAATCATTATTTGGAGTTGGTTGATTAATATAAAACCCAAACCCCGCATATCCTATGCCTGTTCGCGGCCACTGATATCCGAATAAATTTTGTGGTACTAAATAGTTCGGTTGAAAAACAGCACAGGTCTTAAAACATTCAGGTGAACCACCAGTTGGTGATATCCATGGCGGCGTACCATCAATTGGCCCTGAATTACAAAATGTATCCATCGTTTCAAAACTATAGTTTGGAACAAGGTTAACTTGTCCTATAGTCATTGAAACTGATAAGAAAAATAACAAAAAAACACTTATTGCTTTTTGCATATATCATAATAAAGAGTATTCCGATATTATTTTCGGAATACTCTTTACAAAATTTTATTTTACTTAATTACAATTAATTTATCGGCTTTAACAAGCTCGCTGTTTACAATAATCTTATATAAATAAATCCCTGCTTTCAAATCTTTTATTGAAATATCACTACTATAATTTTTAAGTTCTTTACTTACTATTTTTTCTCCAATAATGTTGTATATTTCAATGAATCCAATTCCTTCCGATGTATTTAAAACTGTCAGTTCATTATTGGCAGGGTTAGGATAAACCAATATAGTGCTTGTCTCTTCATTATTATTATGAATAATTTTTTGACTATTTCCATTATCGGGAAATTCACAAACATTAAAATACTCTGTGGTATCAACAAAGCTTAATAATAATCTCGCCTGATAAACAGCATTGCCGTATTGATATGGACATTGGGATGCAATGTTTTGTAAAGTTGTCAGGTCGTTAGTGCAAACCTTAACATGTTTACCAAAACTATTCATCGGATTAAGATAAATTGTATAAATGGTCTTAGCGGTTGCTTCAGGAATATCTATTGGATTAATAATATTAGTATACTGAGCAGCGGAAGCACTGTCTGCCAGAGTCAGATAATTATTTACACTTTCAAATTTACCTAAACTACCATTATTCGCTTGCGCTTTAAACTGAACTAAAACAGAATCTGTACTAGTGGTGTCTTCCAATAATAAATGCTTGTATAATCCTTGTTTCCCCATCCATTTATTTTCATTATTAAAAACGGGGAAGTTAATCAAGCCCTGTGCGATTTGCTGTTGCTGCTGAATGATTGCCTGTATTGGATGAATAATTGGACACATCATTGGACTGCCCGAAGCTGATAAAAAAGGAATCGCAGTAGCATTTATATATCCACTATTATCTACACAATTTGTCGTTGGCCAATAAACAGAACCTGTTCTTGCAAAAAAAGGAGACAGGAAACCATCCGAATTATACGACATGGTCTGACAGTTAGTAAAAGTTCCAAGCCATTTATTATCTTGTGGATGAGCAGAATCGCCTTGTGTACCTATAATTCCCCAGTTTAAAAAGAAACCTGTACTACAACTCAGCATATCATTTTTAAATACATTACTTGGAAACATACCCCCACCGCAAAAGATTGCTGTTCCAACATTTTCAACATGGTTGCATCCTATCTTAGCGCTCGGACTTATGTCATAAGATACTCCTTCAATGCGCCAATCAGTATTAGAAGAATTTACAATATTATTGCTCATTGCAGAAACACTGCTCCCGCTAGTTACTCTTATACCATATGAACGGGCATTCAGCCATGGGTTTGTGCTTGGGGAAACTATATTAGTAATATTATTTGCTTCTATATTTGCTTTAATAATGTTGTTTGCCCAAATTCCATATCGGTAATTACTAATGTTATTTTGATTCACTGTTTTAATAACATTAAAATGCACAAGCTCTGATAAGTAAATTGCCGTTCCACGTAAATATTGATTATTTGTATAATCAAAAGTGTTTTTGTTAACTTTTACGGTTTTGTTGTTGAAAGAATAAACACCATACGTGCAATCATAAAAATAATTTCGTTTATTATGCGTCAAACCCGCATCACCAACTATTAGCCCAGTTGGATTTGAATAGCCCACTCCTGCAGTTGAATAAATGGCTCCGTAATTACTAATAGGCGCCAAGGGGAAAGGCGTTTGTATATTGCTGAACTGATTATTGTAAACACTCACATAGGAGTTGTAGCAGTTAATTCCGGCATCCATATTCTGGAAATAATTTTTATTGTTAT
>Ga0172375_10002415_pt1 | contig 29109 bp, 27 predicted proteins | sample LakKiv1m_FD_114537 | JGI IMG/M metagenome (GOLD analysis project Ga0172375, IMG submission 114537) | Freshwater microbial communities from Kabuno Bay, South-Kivu, Congo - kab_092012_11.1m | ecosystem: Environmental > Aquatic > Freshwater > Lake | place: Democratic Republic of the Congo... | reverse complement strand
TCCACCTCCGCTACCTCCAGCACCACTTCCACCTCCGCTACCTCCAGCACCACTTCCACCTCCGCTACCTCCAAGGTAATTAGGAGAATTAGCCAAAGCGTTTACAAGGCTTTGTGTTATATAATCTACATAATTATTAAAAGCGTTTCCCAGCTGTTGTCCGGCATTTTGCCAAATTTGTCCGGGAGAAGAGTTATTTGGATTAGAAACATTAAGACCAATATTATGTAGAAGTGCAGTAAGTTGTTGTTGTATAGTTTGAGTCATGGCCTGGCTTATTATTCCCCCAGTTTGATTCATTAGCGATTGAAAAGCGCCCAATCTTTCTCCAGAGCTATCTTGTAAAGATTGGTCAATAGCCCTTAAAGCATCACCGCCAGAAGCCCCGCTAGCGATTGCGTTCATTGCCAAGTTTACAAAACCTATAGCTACCGGCAATAGCTGTTGCGCTATTTGTAAAGCCTCTATTGCTTGCAAAATTTCTCCACTTACTGCTCCTTCACAATTTATGTTGACCCCCGAAGAATTTATTGTTCCCCCACATCCACTACTTGAACTACTGGAGTTACGAGATTCTGATTCAGAGCTTGAACTGGAACTTGACCTATTTTGAGTTAACAATTTTGGCGCGTTAAGTAACTCACTTTTTATCAAACTTGCAGTACTATAACCTAAAATATTTTTGTAAGAAGGAATATTATAATTTAAAATTTCCGTTTGCATTGGTTGAGTATTAAGTGGGGCGCCTCCGGCTCCAGTTGGGCTACCTCCTCCACTACCGGTTCCTACGCCAGAAGAGGCGCCAGAATCATCGGTGTTTGTATCACCACCGACACCACTAGCACCAGTGCCGGAGGAGGCTGGGCCGGGTACAGAAAGATTTGGAATTGAAAATAATAACGGTTCGTCTATTTTGTCGCAAGGGCAATCTGGGCAAGATGACGAAGAAGATGCTGGACATTTTGATGTTTCCGGGCAAGCCAATTCGCAGTTTGATCCAGAAGTGGCAACAAAGCAAACCGTGCCTTGAGCAGCTTGACTATATGGATTTGGACACTTTTGTGCAGGTTTGGTTTCGTATAAAAACGAGGAAGAATATTTTGGTACGCATTTTTCATTTAGCCACTCACAACTTGCATAAGTTGTTGTTCCCCCACTAGTGTTGTTAACTGTAGAACGAAAATTTTCGCAATCTTGTTGATTTGTTATATTAGAACAGTTTACAGGCATTGAACAATCCGGATAACTGGCATATTGATCTGATCCGTTCTCGCAATAATATCCGTTGTCTATACAATATTGGTTGTTGCCCTGGTCGTTTATATTTGTGCCACAGCTCGAAAACTTTTGAGCATTATAAAGGCATTTGTCTGAATTATCTAAAATGCACTGGGAGTTATTTTGGCATTGGCTTTTACAGAAGTTATATTCGCTGGTGCAGTTAAGATATTTTTTAGAGCAATTTGAAGAGCAACTATTTTGACAAGAGCTTATACACGATTCGAATGACGCAAACTGGCTATTGGGGCATTTTCGCAAATTATATTTTTGTTTTATACAGTTTTGGCAAGAAGTTGAGTTTTCTTCACATTGGTCTTTGCATTTAGAATATTCTCCCAATAAATCCGGGTCTGCGTCGGGGCAGAGTTCAGAACATTTATTGTAGCAATCAGAATTAGCATAATTATACCCCTTGCAATATTTGGAGGCATCGATTATTTCATTTGTTATTGGGTCAGAAAAAGTTTTTTGAATTAAAATTACCCTTTCTCCTATGCCTGTTTTTTTATATCTTTGTGCTATGTCGGTGTAAGACGTCACAAGATAGCAATTAGCCACAGCTGACCTTGCCTGATCTAAAGCTGTAACGTCGGTTTGTATTGATTGCTGAAGAACCGGGATTTTTTCTTTAAAATAAGTGAGTTGTTGTAAAAGGTTAAGTTTATTCCACTTGTCTTTATCTATTACGGTTATTTTTTTATTATCCCTTTGTACTTCTTTCTCAACATAACCTATTATATTAGAGCACGGAGTAGTATCATCTTTTGGATTTGGGCACCTAAACTCATCTAGACCGTTGTATTTTAATGCACATTTGCCAGATTCGTAATTGCACTCAAACCCGAGTGGACAATTTGACCTGTTTTCATCACATGTTAGACCACAGGAGGCGTTATTGTTGCTACCAGTATCAAATGCTCCCAATGAATCAATATTAATATAAACATCACCGTGTTCTATTTTTTCTTTTACACCAGCCGGACAACAATTAAATCCACTGCATGAAGCTCCTTGGCACGATCCTGAACAAGTTTTATTGTTGGTCGGTTGGCACCCCCCAGACTCCGGGGTACAAGCCGGGGTACATTTGTTAAAACAAGAACAGGTGTTCATTAATCTATTTATTTCTGACGACAAAGCGGTTATGACCTGCCCCTTTTTTTGTGCGCCATCTATTAGTTGTACAAGGCAATCTCCCCTGTCGCGGTTTATTGGATCAATTTCAGACAAGGTAGAGTTATTTCCATCAACCGGATTGCCAGCCTGGTCAAAGTTAAAGCAATCTATAGTTCTGGTTAAAAGCTTGTCAGTTAAAGCTCCTATTGGTATTTCGGTGTATGTGTGCACGGGGATATTTGGAGGAAGCGGTTGGTTGTTGCTGTCAAAGGGCCCAATAGCGACCCATGGCAAAATTGTTAGTTTACAAGTTTTGAGTTCAGGATTTATTGTATATGCAATTAAAGATGTGCACACTATGATTAAAAGTCCCAAAAGTCCGCCCTTTATCCAATCTTTTGCATTGGTTGTAAATTGACCCTTTTTATAAGCAATCAAAAACAAAACTCCTCCGAATGCGATTGCCAATACAGCAGAAAGAATAGCCAAAGAAAAACCAAGGCCAAATATATAGCACATGTACTCTGAAATGGTTGAAGATCCGTTCAAAGAATACCCCAATATTGTGGGGTATTGTATTTCTAATCCAAAAACGCGCCCCGATAACAGCAAGAGCGCAATAGTAGATAATATAAAAAATATTTTTTTTGTATTTCCAAGCTTCATATTATTGGCTTGGTTCTTCTTGTTCAAGCGCGCGTTCTTTTTTGTGAATAAGAACTTCTTGAGGATTGGTTGTAATTATTTCGTTTTCCATTTGGCTTCCTACTACAGACATGTAAACGTGTTTTTTACCGGCAAAGAAAAGCCCCTCCCCTATTGAAGCTTCTAAGAGTAAATATTTTTCTTGTTCTGTAAGATTAAAAGTTTTTTGCACCAAATCAATATCAGCAGTAGATTGTTTCATTAATAATTGCAAAGAAGAGTTTTTAATTATTGCTTTTCCATAATCAGAACTCATAAAGTCATTAACGTCTTGGGTAATTGTTGTTACGCCGAGCCAATATTTTCTTCCTCTTTTTGCCAATCCAAAAAGAAACGAAGCTCCGTCTTCAGATTGCATAAGCCACCAGGCTTCGTCTATAACCAAGATTCTCTTTTTGAGACTTGTTCTTACAATATTCCAGATGTAGCGCATTATTATAAACAAAGCGATTGGCTTTAACGATTCTTCCATGTCTCTTATGCCAAACACAACAAAGTTTTTGTTTATAGATATATTGGAATGCTGGTTAAAAAAGTCTGCAAAAGTTCCTTTGGTAAATTTTTTCAAACGCCTGACCAAAGATTCTGCTCCTGTCATGCTAGATAAAATTTCTTCGAAGTCAGACATTAATGGCGTGTTGCTTGCCCATGTTTTGGGATCAGATTTCGCAGTTATATCTCTTACGGCATAAGTTTCTGTGAGCGCTTCGTCTAAAATGCTGTCTTCTTCTGCAGTCAGGCCACCCAACATTATTCTTAAAAGACCAACCAAGTTTATTATGTTTGACCTCAAAATATCATCTGGGCTGTCGTCTGGACCTGGTAAAGGGAGATCAAAGGGGTTTACGTGGCTTGGAGAAGTTAAGGATATTTTAAAGAATGCTCCTCCTACCGATTCAGCTAAAGTTTCGTATTCGTTTTCCGGGTCTATAATAATACAATCAACGCCTTGCATTAAATATCTTAAAATTTCTAATTTAATCGCATAAGATTTTCCCGATCCGGATTTGGCGAACACAACCATGTTTGCATTTTCTAAACTGAATCTGTCAAAGAGGACCAAAGAGTTATTATGTCTATTGACTCCATATAAAATACCTTCATTTGAGCTAAGGTCGAATGAAATAAAAGGAAAACAAGTAGATAACGGAGCTGTGTCCATTGGGGTATGAACCTCTAAAAGATCCATACCATATGGATTGCAGGAAATGAATCCTTCTTTTTGTTTAAACAGCGCAGGTTTTATGTAAATCAATCTTGATTCAAAAATAGAGCGCAGTGTCAATTCGGTGTCTCTTAATTCTTTTTCTGAATTTTCATATATTGTTATATAAACCCCAAAGCGAAACATTTTTTCTTGAGCTGTCATTAAGTTGTCTCGCAGACTTTCGATGTCTCTATAAGCTGTTTCAAGAGCAGGGTCTCTTATAAGCCCCTTCTCTTCTCTCTCTAAAATTTCAGAAGAAACTTCTGTAATCTTTTTCCTTAATTTTTTTAGTATAAGTTCAGAGCTTACAGGATGTACAAAAAAAGCTATATCCATTGGGGTGTTTAAATCAATAACTGGTGAAAACCACCCTGTGTTTAGATATCTTGGGTAAGAGAATATAAAAAATGATTTTGCCAATCTTTCGCCAAGTTTTATACGGTCTTGCAGTACCCCTATATATGGAGGAGCAATAATATCTCTGACATCAAACGACTCTTCCTGAAATATTCTTTCAGTAATTATGTTATCTTCTTTTTTCTTAAAAAGGTTGTCTAAGAAAGAAGCCATTAAAAGTTTTAAAATTATTTTATTAACTCAGGCAATATTTCAGGATAATATCCTATTTCTGCCTGATCAGGATGATGTATGGCCCAGAAAAGTTCTATAAGTTCGGGAGTTGTAAGTGGAACTGATTCTAAACCGCATCTGCGCAAACCCATTGAAACATATTCCATTCTTTGCCAAAGTTGAGTTTTGCATCTTTGAAAGTCTTCATCATTCAACGGACCTTGTTGTTGGCCCGGTCCACCCAAAAAACTAAATTGTTTTTGCGCTCCCTTTAATCCAAATATTTCCATTAAATTATATGGTATAACAACATAAAAGTTTTTGGTCATAACCACATCTCCCACAACCATATTTTTTATAAACTCTCTATAAGAAGCTGTTTGACGCCTTAGTAAATCATTTGTTTGGTGCTCTTCTAAGTCTTTGAGCCCGTCTAAATATGGAGTAATATTTATATTTCTTGATTGCACAACAATCTGGCAGAAAAAATCCAGCGAGTTTAAAAATGTTTGGAATGCATAAATTATGGCAGTTTGTTCTTCTTCGGATTTTAACGCAAAGTTTATAGAAGAGACCATGAGCACTCCCCTAATGGTATTATTTTTCAAAAGCAAAACACCTTCTTTTATATCTTGCACTTCTAAAAATGATTGTGATGCAGATTCTGGCATTTTTATAAATTATTTTGTGCGCAACTCTACAGCTGTTTTGGTTCTTTTTAATTGGCTTGTTTGCGCTTGCAATACCGGTTGCTGTTCTATTTTTTTAATTTGCGTTCTTTTTATTGGCTTAAAAGGATATGGAGATTCTTTCTTTTTCCATGTGTAATTTTTTCCTCCAATTGAAAATCCTATTGAGTTTAAAAGAATTGTGAGCAAAGGTGTGCCATTGATTGTTACAAAAGCTAATGCTATAGCAATTATAAAAATGGTTCCAGCCACCAAAAAGAAAAGAGACTTTGGAAGTACAAAATATAAGAAAAAGCAAATCACCCCCGCCCCTACCAAGTAGAAAAATTGACGGAACGAAATAAAGAAAGCAATCTTGCCTTCGGCTTCTATAAATTGTGGTATAGGATATCTTTCCATAGTTTTATGTAATGATATTCATTTATTATATCACAAAAAAAATATGCAAGAAATGCAAAAAAGTGAATATCTTAAAAAGCGTCTAAGCCCCTTGACAAACATATATATTATATGCTATAATAAATATATGTACGTTGACAGCCAAATACGGCTTTAGAGGTGTAGAAACAACCAACAGGAGAGACACAATGAGCGAGAAGAAAGACGAGAAGAAGGAAGCTACGAAAGCCCAGATTTTCTGGGTGGTTGCGGTGGCATTTGCCGTGCTGGCGTTCACGCCGGTGTGGCTAGCTATTGCGACCTTTGTGGTCACGATCCTGGTTGGCTTTGCCACCAAGTTCGTGCGCCTTGTGGTGGTCCACGAGGCAACGGCCGTGAACTTCAAGTTCATGGGCCAGTTTGCCAAAACCGTGATTCAGCTAAAGGACCACGGGTTTAATGCCACTGGCAACATTGTTTTCGGATTCAACCAGAAGAGTTGGGGTTCGTGCCCACTTGTCCTCCGCGTGGGGGGGTGGGTGTTCTACGTGAAGGGGTTGGTTGAACCAGCCAAATATGGAGACAATAACGACGATGATGGGCTCGGCAAAGACGAGCACATTAACCTGAACGACACTTCGGTGGAAATTGTTTTGAAGGCTGCTGAGCTGAAACGCACAAAGGCTGGAGGAACAGTTCCCCCAGACGTGAAGTTCACGGTTGTTTTGCGGGTTCGTAATCCGCAGAAGTGGCAGTTCGTCTCGCCCAGGAACGCGAAGGACGAAGCCACGAAGGGCCGGGTTCAGCCGTTCTTGAAGTCGTGGGTGCGAGCCTCCGACGACGAGCACGTGCAGGGCATCAAGTCTGACGGCGAGTCGCTGTGGAGAGAGCTCCACGAGCCAGCTGTCAATGCTGGGCCCACGATCACTTGGCTCTACAACGATTGGGGCCTGGACGTTGCGGAGAATGCGATACTGGTAACTGACATCGGCTATCCCGATGACTACCAGGAAGCTCTGCGGGCTGGCGAGACTGAACGCCTCAAGGTGGAGGCAGATGTGGAGGCTACTGCTAAGAAGGCTGTTCGGATTGCGGCGGCGCAAGCTGGCCTCAAGGTAGAAAAGCTTGAGCGCATGCTCCGCAAAGATCCAACGCTCAGGGCAAAGCCTGCCATAGAGGGCGGGTTCAGGGAGGCCTTTCGCGTTTGCCGAGGACATGGTCCGGCGTGACCGAGCCAAACTCGGTGGCGTGCAGGAGGTTCGGGTGGGCGCAGTTGATGGCTCACCTATACCCGGTCTCACGGCCTTTGCTGTTGGCGGAGGTGGTGGTATGATGATCGGGTCTGAAGGTCGCGGCAAGTCCAAGGGTGGTAAAGGGGGTCGCAATGACCAAAACGATTCTGCCACTGGTGGTGACAACGAAGGTGGTCCTTCGTTAGAAGAGAGAAGGAGGCAAACTCAGATTGATGCTGCTGAGAGGATTTTCAAAAGCGAGGGTCGTTACCCGAGCTGGGATCCTCTGGGTCGTCAACCACAGAGATAGTAGGCGTTCGCAGGAACGCAAAGGGGGCTATCGCGTGAGCGAAGCCCCCTGTTTTTTTGTTTTTATTTATTCTAAAGATTCCCTATATCTGTCCGGCCCCCTATTCTGCTTTGGTTGTATTATTGGTTTTGTTTTTGGCAAAGAAGATTTTTCTTCTACAAAAGTTTTTTCTTCAACAATAGGTTTTTTTTCAGAAATATTTTCGGGAAGTATTTCTACTTCTTCAATAACTTCTAGCGGATCTCCAAAAAGTTTGTTAGCTAGTTTATTGGAGAATACAGGATCTTGTAAATCTTTTTCAGATACCTTTTCTATTTCAGGAATTACGGTGTCTAAGATGTCTTTAGATATTTGGTTAGCCACCTTATCTTGTACGCTGATTTTTTCTTGGACAAGCGAAGGTATTTGTTCTTTAGAAATATCTCCGGCAACGTAACTTTTTGCAATCAAAGCTAAAATTACATGATTTTCTGCTTGTTTTGATTCAAGTTTTGCAATCATGTCGTCTGGATTTTCTTCTAATCTAAACTTTGTGATAATTTCATCTAAAGCAGATGTGGCGCGGTCTGTTAAAAGTATGCGAACATTATTTTTTTCTGCCATTGTATTTATATGTTATATTTTTTACTAGATCTGGGAGGGTTATACTGCGTAGTTGGTCCCGGCACAACCGGTCCAGCTTTGGCCGCTGCTGTGGTAGCTGCTTTTTGTGCCAACCCAGGAGTAGACTCTGTAATTGTCCTGTGGAGTTGTTTCATTCTATTATATTCTCCCATGTTATTTTCACTCTTAGCTTCATTCATAGCATTCTCTATATCTGCCAGATGAGTGCTAATGTTGTTGATTAATTCAGTGCTTGGCTGAGCTGCCATTTGTTTTATCATGCGAGGCGTGACGTTTTCTCTTACGAACTCAAAGTTTCCGGGGCCCACGTGTTCTGGGTTAATTTTCCCAATATCTCCGGTTGACATTGACGGAAGGCTGACCGCCAATTGTTCTTGGACGACAATTTTTTTAGCCTGATCTTCTGCTGATGTAAATCTCTGGGTAATGTTTCCTTTAGAATCTCTCTGCTCTGGTATATCTTGAAGATTACGCTTTGATATTACTTCTGCAACCTTTTTACTATCAAATTCTGCTAGTTTGTAGTTCTTCTTTACAAAGTCTCTTCTGTCATGTCCAAATGCTTCAGCGTAAGAAATTCTGCTGTTAACTTGGCTTAAAACTTCTTTTTCATCCTTGCCTTCATTCTTTGGATCATTAGATATTATCTTTGAAAGATCACCTTTATTATTGGCAACTGCAATAGCGGCAGCTCCCATTGATCCTCGGCCAGATCTGACAAGTTGTTCAAACCTTCTTTGATCTCCGGCATTTGTTGATTTACTCAAGGCCTCTACCTGACTCCTTGCCTCGCCTTCTCTCTTTTGTTTTTCTTTGGCAGCGTGTCCTATTGGAGCAAGACCCAGTGTTTCTTTGGTTCTGGCACCAAAATCTTTTAGTGCCTCACCCGCTTTTCCAGCGCCGAGTTTTTGGCCAAGCGCAGTTCTGGCAGCAAGGCGCCCCGCAATAGCAGCTCCTCCTGTCATTAGCGCCATAGCTCCACCTATTACTGCACTTGCAACTCCGCTACTCTTTAATGACATATATATGCCAACTCCTAAAACCCCCAAGACAACAGCCATATGTGTGAAGATCGCCGAGGTTGCCCCTACATCATTTAGGCTGGTTAAATCGGGAAAATGCTCCATTGTTTTACCTGCGAGCGAAAGGAAAAACGACATAGAGACACCCACAAACGCCCATTTTATAAAGTTTTGCCACCATTTGTTCCACAAATCTTTTGCTTTTGGAAATGGAAACGCCCAAAATACAAAAGCCAATGGAGATATTGCATATAAAATTCCAAGTATTCCAAACCTGGCTAACATTAAAATTGCGAGAAAGAAAAAGGCAATAGCTAAAAAAGCATATAGAACCAAAAATTCTGCGGAGGCAGCAGTATAGGCGCCAAGGCTCCCCTCTTTAGCAGATTGGCAGAGTACATTCTTTTCTATACTTTTTATTTTTCCATAAAGAGATGTAGACACCGCACCAGCCCCTGATGATCCTGATGATCCTGATGAATCAGATGATCCGGCAAAACTGTTCATGTCCCTGCTCATACTTTGCGAGGTTCCAGATAAACCTTTCATTGCTAAAGTAGAAGCATCAATAATTATCCCACAAAACAGTCCAGAAAAGTTAATTAAAAGAGCTGATATTATAAGGTTTAAAAGAAATTTTTTAGCGCCATATTCTTGTATTCTCAAAGCAGTGGCGATACCCACGATTACAAATCCAAGCACAATAAGCATATTGGCCATATCACGCGTAGACTTCCACATTGCAGAAAATGCCGCAGATGCATGAGTGGAATCGGCCTTGGTTATTGGCCAGTACATTAATTGGCCCGTTATCCAAGAGCACAAAGCAGTTAGAAATTCAGCTAGTTTCTTGGGTACGAGGGTAAAAAAGGTGACAATTCCCGCAGCCATTTCTTTTGCACCTCTGGTAAGTATATTTCCACCCCAGTCACAGTCTGAATTGGAAAAGGCTTTATAAATGGCTATAGCTTGCCCAATAGCTATTGGGTTTATTTGGGCTTTTACTGTGGAGAGCGAAGGAGTAAGAGCGCCCATTAAAAAAATTGATAGAAAAATAATTGCAAAAGCTTTTTTATGAAGATGCATCATTTGTTTAAAGTTTTTGTTAAAATTATCCACTCGGACACGCTTAAAGTTTCGGCCCGCTGGCTTGGCTTTATATTATTTTTCAAAAGCCAATTTATAATTTTATCTTTATCTAATTTTACACCATTTGCAGTTTTTAAAGAAGTCAAGTTATTAACAAGCTGTTTTCTTGGGTGAGAAAATCCGGCTTTTGCAACTGCAAAAAAATCTTTTGCTTTGACTTGGCTCGAAAATCCATATGGATCAGGAACTATTTTTATTACTGCAGAATCAATTTTGGGAGCAGGCCAAAAACTGTTTTTTGATACATTAAAAAGTATTTTTGCATTAGCGTAAAATTGCACTGCAACTGCCAATAAGCTCATATTTGGCGGAACGCTACAAATTCTTTGGGCAACCTCTTTTTGAATCATTAAAATAATTTCTTTGGGCTGACTTTGAGATTCAAGAAATTTTCTGATTAAAGGTGAAGTTAAATAATATGGGATATTTGCAACAACCTTATAATTTTTTTTCTGAAAAGAATGTTTTAGTATATCGGTATTGATAATCTCAACGTTTTTAACGTTTGATACTTTCAAAACATCTGTCAAAATATTGCACATAGTTTTATCTTTTTCTATGGCAACAACCTCCCCTGCCCTGCTTGCCAATTCTAAGGTAAGCACACCTAAACCCGGCCCAACTTCCAATACAAGGTCGGTTGGTTTTATTTCTGCTGATAAAATTATTTTTTCTAAAACATTTTTATCAACAAGAAAATTTTGCCCCAAGCCTTTTGACGCTTTGGTTTCGTATTTTAGTAAAAAATCTTTAATTGTTGCCTTCAAAGTCAAATCCATTTGATAATTGTAGCACAGAAAACAGAGTGCATAAATATTTGACCAGAGTGTTTTTTGATGGTAAGATTAATACAAGTTGTCAAAAATAATAAACAAATTGGCAATAAAAGTAAGGGGGTTTTTGAAAAAGCCTCTGTTGTATTTTGGAGCAATTTCTGTTGCTTTATTTTTTGTTTTATATGGAGCATGTTCAGATTCTGCAAATATAGCAGGCATTAAAAAATGGCAAGCAGTCACATTGAATATTTCTGCCGATAGCCTGCGTGACTCTGGCAGAGACGCTCTTTTTTCCAGCACACAAAACTCAATTCCTCTAGAAACCCCGGATTTGAAAATAATACAAGGAAACACAATAGGAGGTGTTTCTACCCCATCAATTGTTTCTGGAAAAGTGTTGGGAGATGTGTTTGGAAGCAATTCTCAAAACCAGAAAGAAGTTGTAGATTATATAGTACAACCCGGAGATAGTTTGCAATCAATTGCCACATCTTATAATATTTCTTTGAATACATTATTGTGGGCAAATGATCTTTCAAGTTCTTCTACAATAAAGGTTGGCCAAAGCCTGGCAATATTGCCCACAGACGGGGTTTTGCACGTTGTAAAATCGGGAGACACTATTTCTGGCATAGCCCAAACATACAAAGCCCAGTCGTCTGAAGTGGTAGCATATAATAATTTAGCCAGCCAGAACGATATTTATATTGGAGATATTTTAATTGTGCCAGGTGGAACAGCTCCTAAAAAGCCTGTTATAAATAATCAGATTCCTTTGGCAGACAATTTCTTTATTTTCCCAACACAGGGGCGCATAACACAGGGTTTACATTACTACAATGCAGTTGATATTGCCAACAAGTGCGGAACTCCAGTATATGCAGCAGCCGCCGGAGTTGTACAAAGAGCTGTGGGTAATGGCGGTTGGAATGGTGGCATGGGAAATTATATAACTATTTTGCATAACAATGGCACAGTTACATATTATGGTCATTTAATGACTGTGTTGGTAAAACCGGGAGATCAGGTTTACACCGGTCAGAATATAGCCTTCATGGGTGGCGCTGCAGGAATGGCGGGAGCCGGCAGATCAACAGGATGCCATTTGCACTTCCAGGTAATGGGAGCAAGAAACCCTTTGTCAGTATATCTGCTTGGGTCTTCAATAAGCTACAAATAAAATATAATAAAAAAGCCCCGCGAGGGGCTTTTTAGTTTAATTTTAGCTATTGCATTTTATACAGAGCTTGGCTTCGGGCGCTATTTTCAATCTGTCTGACTCTATCTCTTTTTTACATTTTTCGCAAAGTCCATATGTGCCATGTTCTATTTTTTCTAAAGCATAAATTATGCTTTGAAGTTTTGGTTCTAAGCTGTGCTCTAAAGATAATTTGTTTTCGTATTCTTGTACCTCATCAGCTTCTTCATCTTTGTCTCCGTCTTCCCTATTGGGGTATTGTGTATCCCAGTTGTGTTTTATGTCGGGATCTTTTTTAGCAAAGCTTTCAAGTTCTTTTTGTACAGATTTTTTTTGCTCTTCTAATTTTGTTTTTAATTCTTTGAGAAGTGTTTTTTCCATTTATATTTTTTTAATTAATTTCTCCCTTTTTTGGCACAGGCGGAAGCAGTCCCTCTACGTCTTGTATAAATTGTTTTCTTTGCTCTTGTTCTATTTTTGCTGTTTTTGCCAATTCTTGCCTTACTGATTCTGGTGTCTTTTTTAAAAATACTTTTTCTTTTTTTAGTGATAATCCGGTCCATTGTTGCCTCTGGGTTTCTTCCATTTGTTGCGACTTTGCTTTGGCCAAATCCTCTCTTGCTTTGATTTGCTCTTGGGCTTTGTTGCGTCTTTTTTCGTCTTCTCTGGCCATTATAACAAAGTAAACTTCTCTTAAAGACTTTTCAATTCCCAATATTTGATCTCTAATTTTGTTTTTTTCTGCAGAGTTTTGTTCTAGCGTAATATCGATTTGTTTAACTCTATCTTCTGTGTCTTGTATTTGTTTTTCGGCTTCCCATCTTTTTTTCTCAATCTCTTGTATTTTTGCATCTATATCCCACCTTGTTTGTTCTAGGGTTTTCTTTTCAACTGCAATGGCGGTTGACTGTTCTTTTTCTGAAACAAGTTTTTGCTCGTCTTCTAAAATCTTTTCTTGTTTTAGTATTTCATCGAGCTTTTCTTGCGCGGTTCTGACTTTCAAGAGGAGTCCATTTTTTTCGAGCTTCAAAGAAGGATCTTTTTGTTTATCTATGGCATCGAATTGTTCTTCTAACTGAAGCCTTTGCGATTCAAACAAAAATATTTGCTGACGCTCTTGTTCTGTGGCATATTGCTTTAAGTCTTTTTCTGCATCCTTTTCTTCGTTTTCTTGTTTTGTGAGGGTTTCTTGCCTTTGCAATCGCTCTGCTTCTGCTGTGGCGCTCGATAAAGCAGTGGCTTTGTCGGCTTTTATTTTTTCTTCCAGCTGTTCTTCGAGTGTTTTGAGCTTGGCAATTTTGTCGCGCTCTTTTAGCGCATCAGCCTCACGAAGGGCAGCCAAGTCCTTTCTCATTGTTTTGATTTCAGCTCTTTTTAGAAATTCTGCAGCTTGTTGTTCTTCTAGTTGCGTTGGCATCTATTTATTTGGCTTTCCGCCCGAGGCGGATCCGCCTTTGGCGGAGAAACCCGCGTCCATGGCAGAAAGATTTATTCTTCCTTGTTCATCTATGCCTGTAACTTTTACCGGTATTTTATCGCCTTCTTTTACAACGTCTGAAACTTTATCAATTCTATATGGTACAAACTTTGAAATGTGTACCAATCCCGATTGACCGGGTAGAATATCTACAAATGCTCCAAAGTCCATTATCTTTCTTACAGTTCCGGTGTACGTTTCTCCGGCTTGTACCTCTTTGACAATGCTTTTTATCCAGTCGGTTGCCTTGTCTACATCTGCTTGGTTTTGGCCGGTTACAGAAACAAGCCCTGTATCTTCTATGTCAATTGCAACCCCCCCGCACTGCTCAATTATTTTATTTATCATTGAGCCCTTTGGACCAACAACCTCGCCGATTTTTTCAGGATTTATTGTAAAGGCAGATATTTTTGGAGCCAATGGAGAAAGCTGAGCTCTGGATTCAGGTATTTCTTTCTTTATTATATCAAGTATTTTAATTCTTGCATCTTTTGCTCTCTGTAAAGCTTCTTCCATTATTTTCCTGTCGATGCCGTCTATTTTTATATCCATTTGAATAGCTGTGATTCCATTTTTGGTTCCAGCTACCTTAAAGTCCATATCTCCATAATGGTCTTCTGGGCCTTGAATATCTGTAAGCACTTTATATTTGCCCGAAGATTCGTCTTTTGCTAGACCAACAGAAATTCCGGCCACAGGATCTAATATAGGTACTCCGGCGTCCATGAGAGCCAATGTAGATGCGCAAATAGAAGCCTGTGAAGTAGATCCATTTGAGGAGACAACTTCGGAAACAATTCTTATTGTATATGGGAATTTATCAACTTCAGGAATCACAGGTAACAAAGCTTTTTCCACCAAAGCTCCATGACCTATCTCTCTTCTTTTTGGGCCTCTCATTGGAGCAGTTTCTCCAGATGAAAACGGAGGCATATTGTAGTGGTGCAAAAATCTTTTTTTGCCTACAAACTCCATGCCTTCCAAAATTTGTTGGTCGGCCGGTCCACCCAAAGTTAAAATAGAAAGCACTCGGGTTAAACCTCTATAGAAAATACCGGATCCATGAGTTCTTGGTAAAACCCCTACCTCGCAAGCCAAAAACCTGATTTCGTCTGATTTTCTGCCGTCTGGCCTTCTGTCTTTTTCTATAATATTTTTTATGATTATTCTTTCTATTTCTTTTTCAAAATAATCTAAGACTTGTTTTTCTTTGCCTTCTCCCGGATATTTTTCTGCCAAGTATAAAATTAAATCAGCTTTCAAAGTTTCTACAACTCCAAGATTTTTTTCACCGGCGGGCGCTTTGTCGATTGCTTTTTCTAATTTGTCGCCAAGCCATTCTTTTATTTCTTTTCCAACGCCTGCTTCGACAGCCGGTTCAAATCTGTCTTTTTCTTTGCCGATCTTTTTAGACGCTTTAATTTGAAAATCAATTATTTTTTCTGCTTCTTTTTGTATTGCATCAAAAGCTTCTAAGAAATCTTTTTCTTGAACTTGCCTAGCTCCCATTTCTATCATATTAACCATAATCTTGTCGTCTTTCTGAATGCAAGACAGTGTTAAATCCATGTCGCCATTTTTTCTTTGTTCATATGTGGGGTTCAAAATAAATTCTCCGTTAACCCTGCCGATTCTTATGCCTGCCAAAGGTCCTGACCATGGAATATTTGAAACAGATAAAGCAAAAGAGGCTCCAATCAATCCTAAAATATCAGGATCATTTTCGCCATCCCACGCTAAACACGTAATAACAACCTGAACTTCTTTTTTAAAGTCTTTGGGGAAAAGAGGTCTTATTGCCCTGTCTATCATTCTGCCGGTTAAAACTGCTTCGTCGGTTGGTCTCCCCTCTCTTCTTATAAACCTTGACCCAAAAATTCTTCCAGCAGCATAAAACTTTTCTTCGTATTCAACTGTCAAAGGAAAAAAATCTTGTCCCGGCTTTTCAAAAGATGAAACAGTGGCGTTTACCATTACCACTGTATCTCCGCATTGAACCAAACAGGAACCCGAAGCCTGTTCAGACCAGTTGGTTGTTTTAACGGAAATTGTCTTTCCGCCCACTTCTATTTCGAATTTTTCTTTTATCATGAAAATTATTTCTTTAATAAAAATTTTGCGGTGTCTTGGTCGAGGTCTATAAATTCATCGGCAACTTCTTTTAATTTAGAAGATGTGCTTTTCCCAAATGCCATTACCTCTACTCTTTTGCCCTGATTTTTTAAGTATTCAACTAGCGCAATAAAATCTCCGTCTCCGGAAACAAGCACTATAACATCAAGCCCCGGGGCTGTTCTTATGGCATCTATTACAATGCCCACATCCCAGTCAGCTTTTTTGGCTCCGCCATACCATTCTTGCAAATCTCTTACCCTGGTTTCAATGCCAATTTTTGACAAAGCTTCAAAAAACGGCGTTTCTTCGCCGGTTTTTGTGCGGACAACATATCCAAATGCACGGATGAATTTTCTTCCAGCAACAGCCTGTTTTAAGACTTCTCCAAAATTAACTTTTGCTCGGTAAAGATTCTTTGCCGAGTGGTATAGATTTTGTACGTCTATTAAAACCTCTACTCTCTGTTCCTTTGGCTTTACGAACATGTTTACATGTGAGTAACCCCGCCCTCTAAGCCGTTATTCTTTTTCTAAGAGAACGCCAGGCACTTCCATAATATTTTAATTTACTTTCTCTTTGAGCAGCTGACTTTTTATTCAAATATGCCTCATAATAGATTAATTTGTCTCCCCTACCGCTATGATGTTCTTTCATTCTTCTGATTAAATTTTCGGTATAACCAATATAGAACTCTCCATCATTTTTTAGAACATAAACGTAATACATAAAAATAGAGGGCGGGGTAAGTGTTCGCTGTGGCTCCCTTACTTTTTAAGGCCGATTTTTTTGATTACAGCTGAGTATCTTTTTTCTGATTCTTTTTTAAGGTTGGCCAGCAATTTCTTTCTTTTGATAACCATTTTAATAAGACCCCTTTTTGAGTGCAGGTCTTGGGTGTGTTTTTTCAAATGCAAAACAAGCTTATCTATTGCTTCAGATAGCAAGGCAATTTGTACATCAGTAGAACCCGTGTCTTTTTCATGGATAGCTACTTCTTTTATAACTTTGGCTTTTTGCTTTATATCTAGTGCCATTTATGTTAAAAAGCGCTCCGGCGCTTTGATTAATTTTCTTAAGTATACTTTATTTTCTTCCTTTTGGCAAGTGCCCCCGGTAGGAATCGCCACCCCGCTAAGCGGGGCGAGCCTCGCCCCTTCGGGGCGGGAACCTTCTGTGCCCTCACCAGGAATCGAACCTGGATTTAGAGTTTAGGAAACTCTCGTCCTATCCATTGAACGACGAGGGCTGATAGTTATAAATTAACACAAATTTTCTCTTTTTTCAAGCGGTTGTTCTCTTGCTATTATACAAAAGAAGCTGATATAATTAAATAATTTATTAATAAGATGTAATATGGATTTTTCTCCAGTAAACAACATTAGTCCGGTTATACCACCGCCATTACCCAAAAAATCTATGTTTTGGCCAATATTTTTAGGTGCCGTGGGTTTGGTTTTTGTAGGGACAATAACTTTGGTTTTTATTGCAGATAAAAATGAATTTGTAGATAATAAGATTAAAACTACAAACGACAGATTTTTTGATAATGGAGACGGGTCGATTTTAGATACTAGCACGCAAACAACCTGGCTAAAATGCGATATAGGAGCCAGGGGCGATAATTGTGAATTGTCAAAAGGAGAGTTTTTTAACATGAAATATGCCTTTAATTCAGCAGCAACGGTTAACGAGTCAGCTGATTGGGTGTGTTTGAACGGAGTTTTATGCAAAGATAAAACTTTTCAAATAGCCAACACTAGCGACAACGATGGATGGCCGAAGTCTGATTTTTTAGATCGAGGGTATCCAGCAGATGAAAAAGCTAAAGAAATAGCTTGCATTAGTCACGGAGGAGTTGCTAAAGCCAATTGGGGTCTGCCAATATTAGAAACCCTTGCAACGCTATATGACGCTTCGGCTCCAAAAGGAATCAATGAAAAATATTTTCCTAATTCATCGACACAACTTTTGGCCTACGGCACACCTACCAACGACATACAGGATTTGAGTGGCGATCCTGTTGGAAGAAATGTTTCTTTAAGCACTAACCGAACCGGAGTGGTTGGATGGGATTTTGAAAAAAATCAAGAAATCAGCACTACTACCGTGCTTGGACTTTCCCTTAAATGTGTTTCTACAGAACAAAAAAATATGCCAATCATCAGTCAATCAAAAAGCAGTGGTGATATATTTTGTCAACCAACGCTTCCATATAAAACATACTCGGAGAATGTGCAGACGTTTAATGCTGGACCAATTCCAGATCATGTATATACAACAAAAATGAAATTATGGACCAAAGTTGATACAGATGGAAACTCAAGTTTTTATAGTGAAAGTTTAATGAGCGACGGATTTATAGAAAAAGGCTGGGATATCGAAAATTTAAAAAATAGCGTGGCGCGCCATTATTATTATATCGATGGAAGGTGCCATTATTCTATAGATAAAATAGATACAAGTGACAGACATGTGTCTGTAAAAAACGACGAACTTACTGGAGAGAACAAGTTAATAAATGGTTATATGGCTTATAAACTAAAAAAACCGTGGGATCTTTCTCCAAACCAATACGTTAATATAACCCTAGATTACATTAATAAAGAGTTTTGCGAACCAATGGAAGAACGTATAGATATGACAACAGAGTCTGTGGTCAACGAGAAGTCAATAATTACAATAACTAAGTTGGAATACAAAGACTTTTCAGACTCAATTATTATGCCTCCAAGCAACTGCCAGCTTGAATCAAACGAATAAGTTTTGTTATAAACATACTAGCGATATCAAATAAAATATGCAAAAATATTTCGGGCTATTATTACATACGGCGATAGTGGTTTTTATTCTTGGGGGGCTTGCTATAATAGATTTTCAAAAAGAAATAATTCCTTTATATATTAATTCTCTTAAGACAGCTATTTTGTTAACAGTTACAGCTATAATAGCCAGTGTTATTTTTGTATGGGGATTTGTACGATTTATCACTCATATCAATAAAACCCCACCATTGCCAGCTTTCAAGGTTTTCACGGTAGAAAATTTTAGAAATGTATCTGCATCCGTTGGCGGGAAGTTGATGACAATTTTATTGGTGTTTTTTATAGTTCCCATTGGATTCGTTGCCCTCGCAGAGTTATTAATTGTATTCCAAAAAAATTTTATATTAGGCTGGTCAAAAGACCTTCCTTACACAAAAACTCAATTCTGGATATTTATTTTGTTATGTTTAGTTTTATGGTTAGTCCTTCCATTTATTTTTGCTTTTAAAAATAGGAAAAGAAGGTCGAGATTAGTCGATGCGTGGTTGGCATTAGGTCTCTTTTTAATGATTTTTATAAAAGATTTGTATAAAATATTTATAGATATCGTAAATATATTTAAATAAAAAATTATTATAAATTATTAACAGATTAAAAAGTAAAATTATGGAAAAAAAATTGCTGAACTTTATTTTTAAGGGTTGGAAGGTGATTCTGTATGCAACACCATTTTTATTTGTTTTAGCTATTTTAGGGAGATTCAATTTTTTGGGTCTCGATGATTTTGTAAAATATAATTATTTAGGAAGATTTATTTTTTTAGGTTTGGTAGGAGTTTTTATAGGATTTATGGTATTCAGTGCGCCCGTATTGGCATGGTACTCGAAGCGCGATTTTTCTGGGTATGACAAGTTTAGTTCGTTTTTATTAGGAAATTTTAAAAAATTGCGGGAAAATAAAGGGATTTATTTTTTATATTTTGTCCTTGCTATTGCTATGGTAGGATTAATGGGTAATATTTTTGGTTGGTCCATAAAACAAGAGACCGAATTGAGCGTAGAAGATGCGTCTTTTATTTCTACAGTTAATCAAAGAATTTCTGACTTTGAAAAATATGCTAGTACAATACCCCCACAAGTTGAGGAGTTGGACAAAATGATAAATAGTTCAAATATAAAATTGTTACAATCTTTAGATCCAACAAAGGCCGGCAGTATGTTAAGCATTATTGAGGGCTACAAACAAGCAATATTGCAAGCGGAAAATTTTATACAATCTTCAAATGATACCTTGAAAGATTTAGTAAATCAGACAAGAAAAGATTCCTCTAAGCTTCAAGTACTGGAAGATTCGTATAGCGATTTTGCTAACCAGTGGTTGGTTCTGCGCCAGAATGTATTAGATAATGCATCGAGAATGGAATCAATTAGAAGTAATAATTAAAAATTATTATAAATTATTAATATATATGAATATGAAGTCGCCAATTGTAGACATAGCAAAAAAGGTTTGCCCGGCAGTAATTACTGTCATTGTGACAAGAGATTTGCCACAGGCTGAAAACTTTTACTCCTTCCCTTTTGGAGGAAAAGAGTATGTAATGCCCAAAGCCGGCAAAGGGGAAAAATCAAAAGTGCAAAAAACAAAAATAGGAGGAGGTTCCGGGTTTATTGTGTCGGAAGACGGATATGTTTTTACATCAAATCATGTTGTTTCTGATACTACTGCAGACTATACAGTTGTTTTGGATCCAAAACACAAATATCCTGCCAAAGTATTATCAAGAAACCCAATCAACGACACAGCCGTGCTAAAAATAGATGGAAATAAGTTTCCATATATAGAGTTGGCAGATTCTGGCACCATTGAGCTCGGAGAAGAAGTTTTGGCAATTGGAAATGCTTTGGGAGAGTTTACCGATACGTTGTCGACCGGCATAGTTTCTGGGCTTTCTAGGTTTATTACTGCATTTGGTGGCATAGAAAACCAAACGCAAAACTTAAGAGGGCTTATTCAAACAGATGCGGCTATAAACCCGGGTAATTCAGGCGGGCCATTGGTAAATATGGAAGGCAAAGTTATTGGTATAAATACAGCCATAATACAAGGCGCCCAAAACATTGGCTTTGCAATACCAATAAATTATGCCAAAAAAGATTTAGACGAAGTTAAGCAATATGGAAAAATTATTGTGCCGTTTTTGGGAGTAAAATATGTTTTAATTTCCAAAGAAATGGCCGAGGCAAATAAACTCCCGGTAAATGATGGCGCATTGGTGGTAAGAGAAGCTTTGGGAGAGCCACCTGTTATAAAAGGATCTGCGGCAGATAGGGCCGGCATAAAAGAGTGGGATATAATTTTGGATTGTGATGGAGAAAAAATAACTGCCAAAAATCCTTTGGCAAATATTCTTTCAAAATGCAAAGTTGGTGGAACTACAAGCTTTACAGTTTTGCGTGACGGAAAACACCTTAACCTCAAAGCTAAACTAGAAGAAAAAATATAAAAAAGCAAATGAAAATGCGGGTCCGACGGCCGTCGGACCCGCATTTTATTACCTACATTATTCAGTAGTCACTCCGTCAAACTCTGCGCCACCTTCGGCTTCTGCCTTTGTTTTTTTAACAACATCTTTTTGGTGATGAGCAGGAGAATAGATCGTATAAAGCTTTAATCCTGCGCTACCGGCTACAACATTGTGTTCAGCTCCCGACGGCACCACAACCGCAGATCCATCTTTTACTGCATATTCATTTCCATCTATTATCACCTTGCCCTCCCCTTTCTCAAATCTAAAAAACTGATCATTTTCTCCATGAACTTCCATTCCAATTTCTTCATTTGGAGACAAAGACATAAGTACAAGCTGACTATGCTTTCCTGTGTAGAGAACTTTTCTGTAATTGTCGTTCTCTAAAGTATCTTTTTCTATATTTGAACAAAATCCTTTCATGTATAAATAAAATTAATAGTATTTATTGGGCGGCTAACGGCCTACCTGCCGGCAGACAGGGATTTGTACTCGTATAATGCACCCATTAATGAATGGGTGACCGACGCGATTCGAACGCGCAACTTCCTCGGCCACAGCGAGGCGCTCTGCCATTGAGCTACGGCCACCATAATTTTAAATTGTTTTTCTATCGTGAATTAGATAGTGACAATTTCTACAAAGCCATTCCAAATTACTGATTTTATTATTTGTTCTATTTTTATCAATATGATGAGTAAGGAGCACTCGGACGTCTTCAATGCCACACAATTTGCATACAGGAGGGATTTTATTACGAATCATAGTTTGTCGATAAGAGGCATGGCCATCTTTCCATTTAGGATGGTTTTTCCCGATTAGCAAATGCTGATTTTTCCACACCGCGAAACAAGATTTATTACAAAAAAATTTTTTACTTTCAGAATGCTTTATTTCGTGAATAGGTCTATAAATTTTGTTTCCACAAATATCGCATTTGAAGATCTTTCCTGTTTTATATCCTTTATATTGACATTCACTTGAACAATACCTACCCCATCCTTTTTTTACTCTGGATTTCTTAACATAAAATTCTTTTTTACAATATAGACATTTTTGAATTGGCATATTGTTGTTATAACATGCCCTGCTGTTCGGGTAAAGCCTGCTTCTGTGGATAAACTCACAGTCGTTCGTGTGCCCCCACGAGGAATCGAACCTCGATCCTAGGTTTAGAAAACCCATGTTCTATCCGTTGAACTACAGGGGCTTATGTATAAAATGTTAGCATATAATTTGACCTTTGACAATACAGGTTTTTTGAGATATTATTTAATTATTATCGGGGCATCGTATAATGGTAGTATAAACGCTTTGGGAGCGTTTGGCTTGGGTCCGATTCCCAATGCCCCGACAAGATTGAAAACAAATTAATGCGGGAGTAGCATAATGGTTATGCATCGGCTTTCCAAGCCGACTACGCGAGTTCGATTCTCGTCTCCCGCTCATTAAATTTTATGATTTCTCAAAGAAACACAAAGATTATTGCAACAATAGGTCCATCTTGCGCATCAGAAAAAATATTAGAAAACATGATTTTGGCTGGCATGGATATGGCTCGTCTTAATTTTTCGCATGGGAGTCATCAAGAACATGGCGAGGTTGTAAAGCGCATTCATAAAATAGAAAAGAAGACAGGAAAAAATATTACAATTATAGCTGACGTTCAGGGCCCCAAAATAAGACTTGGCAGTCTTCCAGAAAGTGGAATTGTTGTAAAAGCCGGTGAGGAAATAGTAATAGATACAGGCACTCGTGAGTTTTATGAAAATAGAATTCCCCTCCCCTCGCTTATGTTTAGAGATGGCACAAAAGAAGGCCATGGAGTTTTTATTGATGACGGAATTATACAACTAAAAATAATTAGTAAGCGTGGAGGAATTTTTAAAGCAGTTGTCTTAAGGGGCGGAACGCTTTTATCAAAAAAAGGAGTTAATGTGCCAAATCTTGATTTGAATTCATCAATATTAAGCGCAAAAGATAAGGCTGATATAGAATTCGCAGTTGGGGCAAAGGTAGATTATATTGCACTATCCTTTTTACGCAATGCACAAGATGTAATAGAGGCTAGAAAATTTTTGGGTAAAACTAAAGTCAAAATAATAGCTAAAATTGAAAGACAAGAGGCGCTTATAAATTTAAAAGAAATAACCGACGAGTCTGACGCCGTAATGGTAGCCAGAGGAGATTTGGGTATAGAAACTCCTCTTTGGGAGTTGCCAATCAGGCAAAAAGAGATTATTGAGCACGTAAGAAAAAAGGCTAAACCGGTTATAGTTGCAACCCAAATGCTAGACTCAATGATAAGAAATCCTTTACCCACAAGGGCTGAGGTCTCTGATGTTGCCAATGCAGTATTCGAATCAGCTGATGCTGTTATGCTTTCAGGTGAAACAGCGGCCGGCAAATATCCTGTTGAATCGGTTGATATGATGCGTAAGATTATCGAATCAACTGAAAAGCCAACTTGTACTGTCCGGCAGTTTATCTAAAGCTGTCTTTTTATCTATCTTAATTTTTATCTTGCAAAAGATAAACTTTTTGTTTACAATAGATATATGAATAAATTTATCGATTTATACAATTTTATAGATCTTGCTAAGGGTAATAGAAAATACCCTCAAAACACAGCAAACGGCTTAAAATCAGCTCTTAAAATATTTGAAGCACATTTGAATATCGATGAGCTTAATTCTATAGATGTCATAGAAGATAATATCGAAGAGATATTTATAAATGCAGTTGCCAAAAATAAAGACAAAAATATAGGGTCAATGAATACCTACAAGGCGCGTCTTTTAAAAGTTATAAAAGACTACCAAAAATACGGTATAAATCCATCTAAAATGCAAGGCTGGATAACCAAAACGCGCAATGTTGTATCAGTCAGGCGCGCAAAAGAAGATAATAAAGATAGAAAACAAGATAACTACCAGACAGATGTATCTATTGATACTAACACCCCTGTGCATAAAATTGAATTAGACTTTGGGCCCGGAAGAAAGTCATCAATATCTGTTCCCAGCAATATGAACCCCAAGGAAGCAGAAACTATTAAAGGTATTATAGATTCTCTATTAAAGTAATTAAAAACTGCCCCGTGGGGCAGTTTTTAATTGTGTTTTATCTGGCGTATTCAATAATCCTATTTTCGCGAATAACAACCACTTTTATTTCTCCTGGGTATTTTAATTCTTGCTCAATTTCCGAAGCTATTTGTTTAGCTATTTTTACAGCTCCCAGATCATCAATTATGTCGGCTTTAACAAACACCCTTATTTCCCTTCCGGCCTGTATGGCATAAGTTTTCTCAACCCCTTGGAATTTGTTGGCAATGTCTTCTAAGTCTTTTAATCTTTGCAAATAATTTTCCATTGTATCTTTTCTCGCACCCGGACGTGATCCAGAAATAGCATCGGCTGTTTTTACAATAGTAGCTTCAAGGGTATCGCACGGATAATTTTCATGGTGAGCTCTCATGGCTTTAATTATGGCCTCTGACTCACCAAATTTCTCCAATATCTTAATTCCAATTTCAATGTGTGAGCCCTGCATTTGTTGGTCTATAGCTTTTCCAATATCATGCAAAAGCCCTGCTCTCTTTGCTATTTGAGTATTGGCTCCCAATTCCTCTGCCATGGCTTCTGATATTAATGAAACTTCCATAGAGTGTAGTAACACATTTTGTCCATAAGAAGTTCTGTAGAAAAGGCGTCCTAAAATCTGTAAAAGTTTTTCGTTTAATCCTATTATGCCTACTTCATAGACTGCTTTGTCTCCGGCCTCTTTTATTTTTTGAGCTATTTCGGCCTTAGCTTCTTCAACTTTTTCTTCAATTTTTGCAGGTTGTATTCTGCCGTCGGCTATAAGCTTATCTAAGGCCACTTTTGCAATTTGTCTTCTTATTGGGTTAAACCCGGATATAACAACCGAGTCTGGCGTTTCGTCTACAATAAGCTCAACTCCGGTTACTTTTTCAAAGGCTCTTATATTTCTGCCCTCTTTTCCTATAATTCTGCCTTTTAGTTCTTCATTGGCTAAGATTACGTTTGTTGTTGTAAGTTCTTGTGCTTGAGAAACAGCGCATTTTTGCATTGCCAGAGAAACAATTTCTTTGGCTCTTTTTTGGAGCTTTTCTTGATTACCCTCTTCAAGTTTTTTCATTCTATCTAATATCTCTTTTTCATTTTCAATTTCAACCAAAGCCAAAAGTTCTTTTCTGGCATCTTCTCTGGAAAGCGAAGCTACTTTTTCTAATTTTGTTTCTGCTTCGGCCCTCAAAGAATCCAAATCTTCCTTAACCTTTTTTAGTTTTTCCCCTTTGTCTTGGAGTTCTTTTTCTTTACCTTCGAAAGAAGCAATTCTTTCGTCGAGAAGTTTTTCCCTGCCAAGCAAAAGTTCTTGAGCTTTCAAAAATTCTCTTCTTCGTTCGTCTATTTCTTTTTGGGTCTTTTCTATAATGTCAGCAGATTTTTTTTCTGCTGTTTTAACCATTTGTGATGTTTCTTCTTTGACGTCGGTAACCCTTTTTTGGAGTTTTGCCTCAAGGGTTCCGGCGCGTCTTTTGGCTATATTTTGGCGGATGTAGTATCCAATAACAGAGCCAAAAATCAATGAAACTGCCACTAAGGCGACGTATATTATGTTTTGTTCCATATTTTTAATTTAATATTAAACAATAAAACTCACCTGTTCGGTGAGCCCGCATACAACGCATTATAAATTCTTCTTTTAGATTACTACTTTCCCCCTATTACTTCGTCAACTAGGCCGTATTTTACTGCCTCACTTGGAGTAAGGTAAAAATCCCTGTCAGTATCTTTTTCCACTTTGCTTATGGGTTGGCCTGTGTGCGAAGATAAAATTTGGTTCAGCTTTTCTTTTATTTTGATTATCTGCTTTGCAGTAATTTCTATGTCGGTTGCTTGACCCTGCATGCCTCCTGCAACTTGGTGCAAGAGTATTTCGGCATTGGGTAGGGCAAATCTTTTCCCTTTTGTGCCCGAGCCTAATATAACTGCTGCCATTGAAGCTGCCATGCCTATACAAATGGTAGAAACTGGGCATTTTAGGTACTGCATTGTATCATAAATAGCTAGTCCTGCTGTAACTGAACCTCCGGGGCTGTTTATATAGAGCTTTATATCCCTCTTTTGGTCTTTTGATGCCAAATAAAGCATCTGGGCAATGACTAGGTTTGCGTTCATGTCAGTGACCTGACCTGCAAGAAAAATTATGCGCTCTTCTAAAAGCCTTGAAAATATGTCGTATGCGCGCTCACCGCGCGGATTTTTCTCAACAATAGTTGGTACTATTGGCACGTTAATTTTTTAATTGTTTTCTAAATTTTGGAATACTTTTTCGTTGAAAAGTACACCTTTAGTATACTCTCGAAACTGATTTATGTCAATTTTAGAAATTTGATCTCCGGGAACTTTTTTCATCTCTTCATCTATTTCTGTGTCAGAAACTTGGACGTTTTCTGCCTTGCCAAGTTGGCGTAAAACCAAAAACCCACGCAATCTTTTTTCTGCCTCTTTTTTGTAGGTATCTTTTACTTCTTGTTCTGTTTTCTTAATAGAAGCCAAATATTGCTCCCAGGATACGCCTTTTGCCATTTGGTTTATTCTGTTTTTTAAATCTTCTATAAGGCGTTGCTGTTCTTGTTCAATAATTGTTTCCGGTAACTCCATTTTAGATTTTGATGCAATCTTTTCTAAAATTTCAGCTCTTACTCTTTGTTTTTCAGCATCTTTCTTTTCCTGCAAAATACCCTGTTTCATAGAGTCTTTCATGGCTGCTAAAGTATCCCAGCCCGAGGCTGGTCCGCCTTGGGCGGAAAATGCGCCAAGTTGTTTTGCAAATTCGTCATTTATTTCAGGTAATTCCATTTTGTGGACAGAAATGACTTTTACTTTAAAGTCAGCTTCTTTTCCGGCCAAATCTTTTCTTGGAGATTGTTCTGGAAAGGTTGCTTTGAACTCTTTTTCTTGGCCGGCTGACATGCCCACAATATTGTCTTCAAACCCCTTGATCATTCCCCCTTCGCCCAAAGTGAACTGGTCTTTAATAGCTTTACCGTTTTCTATATCTTTTGTTGAATATTCTATCTCTACAAAATCACCTCGCCCCGCGGAGCCGTCAGGCGAAGTGGGGTTTTTCAAACTCATTTTTGCCCGACTTCTTCGCAAATAGTTTAAAGAGTCTTGTATTTCTTCTTCTGTAACCGTAACTTCTTTTCCCTTGATTGCTTTTGCTATTTCTTTGTAATCTGGCAGTTCAACCTCTGGCAGTATGGTTATGGTTGCAGTGAAAATAAATTCCGAACCCTTGGCGATTTTTTTTATTTGTACTTCTGGATGTCCAATGGCTTCTATTTTATTTTCTGTAACATATTGAGAATAGACGTGTTGTACTGCGTGGTCTCCTGCTTCCATCAAAAGGAGCTCTGGCTTTATTTTGTCTTCTACCATCTTAGCGGGGGCTTTGCCATCTCTAAAACCATCAATTTTTACATGGCTTTTTAAATGTTCAAGCGCATGCTCGGTATGTTCTGAGAATTCTTCTGGGGTTAATTCAAAAGTTAATTCTATTTGTGACTTGGCGAGCTTCTTTTGTTCAACCTTCATTTTATTTTTTGGCGTTTAATTTTAGGCTCATTCTATGCTCTTTTGGTTCTACGGTAAGAACCTCGAATTCGTAAGTTTCACCAATTTTTAGGAGTTCTTCCATTTTCTCTTTTTCTCCGCCAGGGGCGGATCCGCCTTGGGCGGAAAATTCAGAAATATGGCAAAGACCTCTTATTTTTGGCATAACTTCAACAAAAGCTCCAAACGCTGAGAATTTGCTTACTTTTCCTTTTATAACGTCACCCTTTTTAAATTGTTTTTCTATCTCTTCCCAAGGGTTGGCTTTTAATGATTTTAGTGAAAGAAAAATTTGGCCATTAGAAATATTTATAACTTGAGCCTTTATTTTTTCTCCAACTTTTACAACTTCCGATGGACTTTCTACCAATTGCCAATCTAACTCGGATATATGAATTAATCCTTCGATCTGGCTTTCCGGGTTTTCAGAAAGAGGAAATTTTACAAAGGCGCCAAAATCAGCTATTCCGGTCACCTCCCCTTCTATAACATCACCTTTAGAATAGTTTTTTAATATTTCTTTTGTTTTCTCTTCAGATTTTGCTTTTTCAGATAAAATAAGTTTATTTTCTTCTGCCAAAAGATCCAACACTTTTACTTCAATTGTTTGACCAATAAACTTTTGCAATTCTTTCAATATTTTTTGTTTGTCAGCATCAGCAACTCTGGGGTAGTGCTCGGGAGCCAATTGTGAAACCGGCAAGAAAGCTTGTATGCCTTCTAGAGTTGTTAAAAGTCCCCCTTTGTTTACACCTGTAACTCTAATGCTTACTATTTGTCCTGATCCTTTGAGGTCCTTAAGTCTTTGCCAGCTCATTTCTTTGGTGACATCTCTTAAAGAAAGTTCTCTGTAGCCCTGGTCATTTTCAAGGTCAATTATTTTTGCGCTAACCTTGTCACCAATCTCTAAACTTTCTATAACATCTTTGGCATTATAAAACTCTCTTCCGTATATTACACCGGTTCCATATATGCCCAGGTCTATATATAGAGAAGACCTGTCTCTTGCAACAACCTTTCCTTCAACGGTTGAGCCTGTTGAAAGAGGGTTGGAATTCGCCGATAACTTGCTTAATTCGTTTTTCATATAATAAAAAATGTCCCGTTTATTTGTCTCTCCCTTGCGGGCTCTGCTGCGGACTCAGCAGTATTAATTAATAATAAACTTACTATATACTATTTATCGACTCTATACAAGGGCGGTGTTTTTTGGACGAAGTTCGAACATTTTTTGACGAAAATCCTGAAAACTAATTTGGACTCGGCGGGGCAAACTATTTTTCTGGGGGAATGGAATTGCCCCGCCTCGGCTTTCTTCCCG
>Ga0172375_10002412_pt1 | contig 29125 bp, 29 predicted proteins | sample LakKiv1m_FD_114537 | JGI IMG/M metagenome (GOLD analysis project Ga0172375, IMG submission 114537) | Freshwater microbial communities from Kabuno Bay, South-Kivu, Congo - kab_092012_11.1m | ecosystem: Environmental > Aquatic > Freshwater > Lake | place: Democratic Republic of the Congo... | reverse complement strand
GGTGTTTCATTATTAGTTCTGTTAATAGGTTTTTCTTATTTCAAATCCCGCGAGAAAATTTTCGCTGACAACATCTAGTATGGACAAACCAATCATCAAATTCGAGGACGTTACCAAAAATTTCTCCAAAAATCATCACAAAACTTTTAAGGAGTTTTTACCCGCCTTATTTATGGGAGAAAAAACAGTTGATAAATTTACTGCACTTCAAAACATTTCTTTTGAAATCAAAAAAGCGGAGTGTGTTGGTATTATTGGGCCAAACGGTAGTGGCAAATCGACTATTTTAAAACTTATTGCTGGTGTTATGTCCCCAAGTACCGGCAAAGTTCATATTCACGGCAAAATTTCTCCACTTATCGAGCTCGGTGCTGGCATGCATCCTGAATTAACTGGTCGCGAAAACATCTATCTTAACGGAGCTATCCTTGGTTTAAAGCGCAAAGACATTGACAAAAATCTTCAAAGCATAGTCAATTTTTCCGAAATTGAAGAATTTATCGACCAACCAGTCAAACACTTTAGTAGTGGCATGTATATGCGTCTTGCATTCAGTATTGCCGTTCACGTAAATCCAGAAATACTAATCGTTGACGAAATCTTAGCCGTCGGCGATCCCAAATTTCAGAAAAAGTGTTTAGATAAAATGGCCGAGTTTAAGAAAAACGGTATGACGATTCTTTTTGTCTCCCATAATTTAGATATTGTCAAAAAGTTTTGTACTCGAGTCATTTATCTCAACCACTCTAAGGTTGTCATCGACAGCACTCCATCAAAATCTATCGAGTCATATCAAAACAACCAATGATATTTGACAAAATATTTAATCTATTTTTCACTAAACCAAAATTAAATACTATCGGTCTTACTAGGATTCGAAATGAGTCGCTGATTATCCAAGATACTTTGGACTCAATGTCTCAGTATGTAGATGGAATTATTGTTTACGATGATGCCAGTACGGACAACACCGTATCTATTTGCCGCAAACATCCAAAAGTTATTGAAATTTTGCATAATTATCACTGGAATTCACACAATCGGGAAATCGAAGAGACAAAAAGTCGAGCTGCTCTATTAATGGCATCAAAAAAATATCGACCATTTTGGCTAATTTATCAAGATGCTGACGAAAGGCTGGAAGGTAATATTCGTGAATTTCTAACCTCACCTCAATCAAAAAAAATCGATGGTATTAAAGTACGACTCTTCGATGCTTATCTGACTAAAAACGATAAAGCAAAATACAAAAAAGGCAATTTATATAATTTTCGTCAATATTTTGGCCCAGAATACCGTGATATATTAATGATATGGAAAAACAAAAACTCAGTAAAATATATAGGTCTTGACAGTCGTGAACCAATAGTAAAAGGCAACATTATAACCAGATTTTATTGTCAACATTATGGCAAATCTCTTTCAATAAAACACTGGCAGGATACATGCACTTATTATGTTAATTGTTTTCCAAAGTATGCCGAAAAATGGAAGTCGAGGCTAAACAAAGCAATTCACTCTAAATCTGATTTTTATAATAAACTATATCAATGGCCAAAAGTAAAATTAGTCGGTGTAAATTTACATAAATCATGAATATCCTAATTACCAATCATCACCTACAGGATTTTGCCGGGACAGAGGTCACTACGTTTACTTTAGCCAAATATCTCAGAAAGAATCACCACCATGTAACGATTTATTCCAAATATACCCTAAAAAGAATTACTTGTGAGTTCAAGGCGATTGGTGTTTCGGTTATTAACGACCTGAAACTTATCAAAAACCAAATATTTGATATCGCTCACGTCCAACACAATATTTGCGCCTACGAAGTCCGCTATTATTTTCCAAGCTTACCGATGGTTATGTGGGTGCACGGTATAGTACCATTTTTAGAACAGCCACCATGCATTGATCTTCATATTTCCAAATATTTTGTGAATAATCAAGGCGGTGCAAACCATTTACTAGAATTAAAAACACCCAAATCAAAAATAATTATTATCCGCAACATAATTGATTCCGAAACTTTTTTTCAAACTACGCCTATAAATAATACAATTAACAATGCTCTTATCATTAGCAACAAAATTACATTAGACAAGGAACTATTTCTCAAAAACATTTTGTCTAAGCTAAACATTAAATACCAATTTATAGGTAAACGGTTTAAAATCATTCCACACTCAAAGATACCAAGATATATCAACAAAGCTGATATTGTTTTTACACTGGGTTTAGGTGCCATGGAGACAATGTTTTGCGGACGAATACCAATCATATTTGATCAACAGCTTGTATCCGGTGATGATGGCATGGTCACTCCCGATAATTTTAAAGCCGTAATGGAAAACAACTTTTCCGGTCGTACCTACAATAAACAATTTACCAAATCTGAACTAATCAAAGAGATCAAAAAATATAGCTCCAATACTGGAATTATTTTACAACAGATGGCCAAAAGCTATTACGATGCCGATACTCAAGTTAGAAAAATTATTGACATTTATCAAGACATAATAACCAATTTTCAGCCAACATCATTAACCGCGGAAAATAAAATGATCCTTTCTCATATCATTAACATCATTTTTGAAACCAATCATTTCACCTACGACAACACCATTCATACCGATACCAAAATCTTGGCTAAGCTTGAGAAAGATACCATCACCAACATAACTTCATCTAAATTTTATAAACTTTGGCAATTATATACCAAAATTAAAGTCGCTCTCCATCAATGATAAATAAATTAATCCAAAAAAAACTCCTGTGGGTAACTAATCTAAAATATTATTTTTGGTATAAAAAGAATTATTCAACTCAAAAAAAATACACTCATTTCAGATATCAGCCATTAATTAGCATTATTGTCCCCGTCTACAACCCACCAGAAATATATTTACAAAAATGTTTTGACTCAGTCCTTCGTCAAACATATTCCAATTGGGAGCTATGTTTGGTCGACGACTGCTCACCCAATCCAAATATTCGACAAATTATTTCCGGTTACGCAGCCAAAGATAGCCGTATTAAGTATTCATTTCATACCAAGAACGGTCATATTTCCCAGACCAGTAATGATGCTATAGCTTTAGCAACCGGCGAATTTATCGCTCTACTTGATCACGATGATGAAATAGCTCCCCACGCTTTATCTGCCGTTGTAAAAATTCTCAATAAATCCAAAGATACAGACTTTATTTATTCTGATGAAGATAAATTAAGTATGTCTGAAACACACTGTGACCCATCATTCAAGTCAGATTTCGCCTATGACAGGCTTCTTTCAAACAATTATATTTGTCACTTATCTGTTATTCGCAAATCACTTGTCGACCAAGTCAGTGGATTTCGACTAGGCTACGAAGGATCACAAGACTATGACTTAATTCTTCGTATAATTGAAAAAACTAATAAGATTGTTCATATTCCTGATATTCTCTATCATTGGCGAAAGATTCCCAATTCTACTGCAGCAGTTTACTCAGTTAAAAGTTATGCCAACCAAGCCTCAATCAATACGCTTGTAGATCACTTGAAGCGTATCAAAACAAAAGGTTCTGTTGAAAACGGACTTAAGTTAGGAACTTTTAGAGTCAAATACGACATTATCGGCTCTCCATTGGTTTCCGTAATTACTTCTGTGCCATTACCGGAAAATTTTACTTCATATCAACATATTGAAATCTGTGATTCAGACGTCAAAGCCAAGGGTAAATATTTATTATTTATTAATACGAATGTCAACTCTTTTTCAGATAATTGGCTTGAAAGTTTACTTGAGCATTCCCAAAGACCTGAAATAGACATAGTTTTCCCAAAAATATTATTCAAGAACCACACTATCGCCAATAAAAATTTTTATAAACTACCCGACAGTATCAACCAGCCGTTTCCAAATCTTAATGCCAAAGATATTATTAATAATTTCACTGATTATTCCCATGAGGTTTATATGACCAAGAACGAAAAACTTCATAGCAAAAATTCACGAATTGTCTATACCCCCTATAGTATTATTACCTTACCTCACTAGACATATACAGTAATCTCATCATCGGTTCGTCGTCCATCATCGCATAATCAAAATACTTTTCCTCTTGATAAGTTATAATCGGCGTTATCGAAAAACAAATATCGTTAAACATCATTTTTTTACTCGCAAATTTTTCAATATAAATATCATTGTTTTTTATTTTATCTGCGTTCAAATATCCCCAAATTATTTCTCTGCTGCATTCTTTATCTTTTATTGAATAGCGATAGGGGACTCGGATTACATCTTTGTCTTTCTTTTTGATATATATTTCAAATCCACCCAAGACATCTCCATCCGACGTATGAAAATTTCTCTTTATTCCATTTTTTGAACTAACATAAACGGCTTCTTTATTTTCATATTTTATCTTTTCTACCTCGTTTTTAAATTCATTCACATTTTGAAAATTTGAAGATAAGTCATAATAACGATTATAAATTTTATCTATTATTCCACTTATTAGAGTTAGACACACCAATCCCATTACAATAACATTTGCTCTTTTTTTTCCTACAAGTAGCCAAAATTGTGTTGTCCAAAAAAATAGCAACGGAACCATTGGCAATAAATATCGTCCCTGCACACCTTCAATTATCGTCGATCCCACCACCGTCCATTGGCTAAAAAATCCCATTCCAATCAATAGATATGTCCCAAATATAATTCCTCCAGACAATATCCAACCAACCCATCCGATTATAGGTTTTTTTATTTTATAAATTACATTTACCACCAAGCCAGTTACCAACATTACTATCAATAACATCTGATTCAGATCAAGCTCATAATCTAGCCAACCAAAATATCCTAGCATTCCTTTGATATAAAAATCCCTTTTTGCCTCCCAGGTATCTGCGATAATTCTCATTATCTGTATCGGGTCGTGCTTTATAATTTCATATTGATATATTCCATGCACCAGCCCAAAACTTCCACCAAAAAATCCATCTAACCTTCGAATACCCACAATCACTATTGGGACCAATACAGCAAAAGCAATTGGTATTAGCCAAGGTCGTAGAATAATTTTTTCCTTAAACTTATCCCACAACACAATTATAATTAATAAATATGACACAAAATATCCTTGTTTTACATTATTTGAAATAAACAGAATAACTACCAATATAGTCAACCATTTCCAAAACTTATTCGTTTTCAAAGTTCTTAAAAATATCGCTAAAATTAGAGGCGACAAACACAACAAAAACACATCATAGCTTACTTCAGTTACTTGATGCAAGACCATCGGAATTAGAGAATAAGCCACTATCAATCCTTTGTATTTTTTAGGAATTATTTTTAAAGCCTTCCAAACACACATCAAAAACAATAAAAGTCCTGCCATTCGTCCCAAGTACAACGCCATTACCGGGTACGAAGTCAACGACCCCAGCCAAACTCCAATTTCGACCGGGAAATAAATAATATACGACTTCCAATTTATATTATATTCATAAATTTGAATACTTTTATCATTATTCTTTTCCCATACTGGTCGGCCATCTATTTTACTATCATACTTAAAAGCTACATCTCTAACTCTCAACTTTTCCGGTAAGTCACTAAATCTCTTTTGTATCTTTCCACTTACACCACCAATTATTGTGGCAGTACTATTAAAATGTGTCACCTCATCAGCTTTTTGAAATGGTGGTATATACCACACCATCATCAGTCCCATTATGATCAAATACGCCCAAAAAATCTTTCTCACATCTAATTATAACCAAAATTATGATGTAAAATAACAAAGTGAAATTCAGCATCATTACACCATCATATAACCAAGGCCAATTTATCCAGGAAACCATCGATAGCGTTATATCTCAGACAGGGGATTTTGACATTGAATACTTTGTCATGGATGGCGGTTCCACCGATAACACCGTTAAAATTTTAAAAGATACTGCAACAAAGATTAAAAACAATCATAAAATAAAATTCTATTGGCAAAGTAGAAAAGATGGCGGCCAAGTTAAAGCTATCAATCAAGCTTTATCCAAAACTACTGGCCATATTGTCGCTTATATAAATTCTGATGATTACTATCTACCAAACGCCTTTGCTACCGTTGCCAAATATTTTCAGAACAATTCCAAATCTTTGTGGCTAGTTGGCAACTGTCGCGTCTCCGACTCGCGACTTTCCTGGACTTTTTGGCTCAAACACCTCTGGCCAATCCAATATTTCAAAAGCGCACTTTATGTATTCAATACCATCAACCAACCTTCAGTGTTTCTTAGAAAATCATTCATAAACAAAGTGGGGAAATTTGATATTAGCTATCACTACGCTTTCGACTATGACTATTGGCTTCGCTCTATTAATATTTCTTTTCCTTCACGAATATATAAAACAATATCGGTTTTTCGCATTCATCACAATTCCAAAGGCAATACTGGTTTTGACAAACAATTTGACGAAGATTGGAAAGTCTTTATTTCACATCACCCTCATAGTATATTTTATTTCGCTCATGCCCTGGCCAAAGACTTTGTTAAATTTGTATATAAAACAGTAAAATGAAAAAAACAATCGTAATAATTCATCCACATTTCACCATTATGGGCGGTGCAGGAAGGGTCATGCTCGAATTAGGTAAACGTTTATCAAAAAATTATAAAATTATTGCTATCTCACAGCAAGCTAATTTAAGTACTATCCATGAATATCCAGAAATTTCTTTTCATTCTACAAGCGGACCTACCACTGACCGCTTTTGTTTCTGGCTACTATTTCCGTATTGGCAACTTAAAACATATTTACTTATCAAAAAATATATTCAACCAGATTCTCCAATATTTGTCAGTGTCTTTCCAAGTAATTGGATAGTATTTCCTTTCAAGCTATTTTTTAAAGAAAATAAATTAATTTGGTTTTGTCAGGAACCAAGCGGACTCATTCAAGACAAAAACCTAGTAAACAGCATCATGAATCCGTTTAAAAAGTTTATCGCATTAATTTTTAATCCATTATTTAAAATTCTCGATTTATATTTGACCAAAATTCCAGACCAGATCATTGCAAATTCTCAGTTTTCACAGCAAAGAATAATGAGTGTTTATAAGCAAAAAAGCACTGTTATCTATCCAGGAATCGACACTAATATCTTCAAGCCTATTCCATATCCCCAAAAAGAAAACTACATACTATATGTTGGTAGATTAAACAAATTTAAACGTGTAGACGTTTTAGTCAATGCTTTTGCCAAATTGTCAAAAACTATATATCGTCTCAAGATTGTTGGTAATGGAGAAGAATTACAAAACCTACAAGAATTATGTAAACAATTAAATATTTCTGGTAAAGTGGATTTTATGACAAATGTTTCAGATAAGGACATAGTTCCAATTTTTCAAAAAGCAAAATTATTTGTGTTGTGTTCCAAAAACGAGCCATTCGGCATTGTTCCTATCGAAGCCATGGCTTGTGGTACACCTGTAATATGTGATAATTCCGGCGGACCAAGGGAGACAGTCGTTGATGGTTTTACAGGTACTTTAATTAATAATATAGATCCTAACAAATTATCAAAACATCTTGGTCTTCCAGAGTCAGAAATACAAAAATATTCTTCATATTGTCATAAGCATGTAAAATCAAAATATGCATGGCAACATACCCTTGATAAGATATTAAAAGAAATATGATTAGTCTTACAGAAATTATTTCGATTGCCAAAATATTTTTTATCTTTTTTACTATCTCCTATTCACTTTTTTTTCCACTATTAATATTTTTCACTATAAATGTCACATCAAAGATTTGCTTGGTTTTATCAATAACCTTCGAAATAGTTTTTGGTTACACTTTTTACTCATTTAGAATTATAAATTCTTTCATTCCGTATTACTTCATCTGTATTGTATTTTTAAACTTACTCGCGATTATTATTTTACTCAAAAAAAACACTAAGTTCAGAATTAAATTCAATCTATCTACGACTATAGTCACGTTTATTGTACTATTACCACTTCTGTTTACCCGGTTTTTTGATACTGGTACATCAATTCTTCCTGGAGTTACCGATATCTATCACCATATTCAATTTTTCAAGGAACTAGCATTAATGAGTCATCTCACTCAAGCATATTACGCACCTGGATTCCATATTCTTTTCTACCCAATCGTCAATATAGTTGGTATTGAAAACACATATCGGTTCTCTGGTCCCATAATTGGAATTCTAATTATCATAAATACAGTTACACTCTTCTATACGTATTTAAGCAGAAAGTCATTGATTGTCCTTACCTTACTCTCATGTGTCCCAGTTTTTAACCGATTCATTATTTCATCAATTAGTTTTTGGCCTACCACGTTAACCTATTTCTTCTTTACATTTTACATTTATCTACTCCAAAAACCACGCGAAATTAACACAAAACAAATATATTTATTGAATTTCTTTGGCACTCTCGGGTTATCATTAACGGTTCCATATTTTTTCGTAAATTTAGTGCCTTCGTTCATCATCCTATTAATAATATCGCTAATACCACATCGAGATGTCGCATATTCAAAGTTCATACTTGTAGTTTCGTTAATATCCGTTACCGGTGTAATGATAGGTTATTTTCATGTATTCTTACAAACAAGCTTGTCCCTTTCAAGACACGACTACTTACCAGCGGCTTTCATTGCGGGAAACGACCCAGTTAATAAACAAATATCGAAAATAACCAATAGTGAAACAGTAAAGAACTTTCCTCTACCTTTTTATGGAATCGTTCTCGACTTATTTACGCCAAAATTTATTCGGTCACCATTTCAAAAGTCATCGATTAACACATATCTTATTACTTTTATTTCGCTGATCTGTTTGATACTTCTAAAATTTTGGAACAAATATTCTTCTCATCAAACATTTCCATTTACTATTTTCACCCTAACAACATTTTTTGGAATAGTTCAAATTTTCGGAATATTAGAGATTACAAACTATCGTGGCAGGGCAGGATTTTATTTATTATTTCTTGCGTTATTTATCCCCACCTTAATCATCGATAAATTATTGAACAAATACAAAGCTGTTTTCCCAATCCTAGCTGTTCTATTATTTGCAATCTCCTTCACACGACCACCATCCTTTGAACGTAGTGGTATCTGTCAAGAAGCATTTTATAAAGTCTACGAAATTAGAAAGACATTATCTCCAAATCAAACGCTCAAAATTCTATCAAACGACATGTCAATTGGTGCTCTGGTTGATCAAGTTATTACTGAGAAAATTGATCTTCCCAATATCGACAAGCAGTTATCTCGATCAAATTTAGTAATATTAAACAAAACACCTTGTTTTGACGAAAATACCTCAAAATTCGCAACTACTGATATTAATATTAAAATGTTTGTTGACAATATCACCAATTCAAACAAGGCAATGACACAGATAAATAAATCGGTCTCAAATTCAAAAGAATTCGATAAGTATACTTTATTTTACCAATCTTCTGATATCGATATTTACAAGAATAAATTTAACTAAAATCACAATGAATATGACAAAACTCCAAACTACCCTCAAACAAGCAATTTCACTAATCCAGATACTTTACATTATCACAAAGCGTAATTGTAAATGTGGCAGAAAAGCTGTGTTTATGAATTATTTAAAGTTGGTATCCCTGTTTATCTATTCAATATATGTAAAAAAACAAATCAAACAAATTGAGCTGTTTGGCAATAAAGTAAATTATCTCAACATCGACTCATTGATCAATTCATATCAAGAACTCTTTATTCTCGACACATACTATCTTCCGTTAAAAGTAACTTCACCAAACATCCTCGACTGCGGATCTAACATCGGTTTATCTATAATATACTTCAAAACATTATTCCCTAATTGCATGATCACAGCATTTGAACCAGATCCAGTTACTTTCAAAATACTACAAAGAAACATCAAAAACAATCAAATTAATAACGTAACGTGTATAAATACCGCCCTGTCAAATAGTACCAAGACAACATCTTCATTTTTTATTAATACTTCCCAACCAGGAGCTTTACAAATGAGTACAACACATCGATGGGATAATTATGAACAGAAAATAACGGTATCAAGTTCCAAATTATCGAAATTTATAAAAAACATAAATACAAAAATTGATTTAATAAAGATGGACATAGAGGGTATGGAAACTGAAGTTATAAATGATTTATTTAATAGTAATTATTTGAAAAATACAGACAATATTATAATTGAATATCACCACCACATTCTACCCAATATTGACAAATTTTCTCAGATTTTACTTCAACTAGAAAAGTCAAACTTTGCCTATCAGTTAACTACCAACATTGTTCACCTTCCTTTTTCAAAAAATTATTTTCAAGACATTATGCTATACGCATATCAAAAAACTAATTGTTTAGCTTAATAAGCTCGTCAACAGTTTTACGAATGTCCACACAGTCTGCAATCTTACTCAATTCTTGTTTATCAATATAATTCACAACCCTCGATTCGATAACTGACTTTAGATCACCCTTTTTACCTATATCAAAAAAACTAATTATATTACCCAAGTCTTTTCTCAAATCAGCCACATCGGTGGCTATTACATTTTTGCCTCTCAGTATCGCTTCATAAACTACTAGGGCGAATGCTTCCGACTTTGAAGGTAATATCAAGTAATTACCCAATTCAAAAAACTTATCCTTATCTTTTCTATCAATAATACCTTTATAAAAAATGATATTTTCCAATTTATTATCTTTGACATAACTGATTAAATATTTTTTCAAAGAACCCCCACCTCCTACATACAACCGCAGTTTTCTATTTGTTTTTGCAACTTCATTAAATTCTACTAACAATTCCTTAATCCCTTTTATATCCTCAAGACGACCCAAATACAGATAATTATTAGCTAAAATTTTCTTATTTTTTTGAATTTTAGGAATCTCAATGCCATTTTTTATAAATGTCATTTTATTTCTATCAAAACCTAATTCGTAGTAGTGACGAAAGTTCGCTTCACAAATGCTATTGTAATAATTATGTTGCTTAGCAAAAAATATAAATAAAGTCGATAGCTTCCATTTTTTCAATAAAATAATTTCGTCCATTTCTCCTCCAGTGTCAGCCGTTACCCACGTTTTACACCTAAATATTTTAAAAAATTTCAAAAAACCGATATAAAGTGGCTCAAAAGTAAAAGCTCCTCTGACAATTGCCATTTTGTATTTGCCGCTATTTATTATCGAAAATAATAAAATATCCAACATTAGTCGCAACAAAGATAGTGGCCCCCTGTCACTAACGTAACTTGTCCGAATAATATTTATTCCCACGTATTTCTCATAAGTAGGAGACTCAATGCTATGTTTTTCAGTAAACACATCAATTTCAAAACCACGACGAACCAACTCCTTTGCCAACAAATATGACTCCTCCTCCATTCCACCAATCGAAGGATGAAACGCCCACGCCACAATCAAGATTCTATTATTAGCCATACTATTTAAATATTTTGAAACTAGGCAAAAAATAATACAATATCTTTCTAAACATATAGTACCCATTATCAGCTACAATCATCCAACAAGGGTAATTAATTATTTTTGACAGCTGAATAAGATAACCGAATCGTTTCCAAAAACCCATATTAAATTCTAAACAGACTAACGATAAATAATCGTCTAAGCTATCAATTTTTAAATCAATGTTTTTTTTGAACGCTATCATCGACAACAATCTTTGTTTGGAAGGATCTTTTCGCGTCACACTTTCTGCGTTAATTCTATAACACACTAACTCCATATTAATATTATATATTAGACACTTTTTTTTTAATCTTAGCCACAAATCAAAATCTTCAACAGTACTCAACTCCAAATCAAACAATTGCTTGTCAAGAAGACATCTCCGAAACATTGATGAAGAACTAATCACTGGAGAAGGTTTCCAATAGTTGTAATTCAAGAGAACTCCGGTTAATGTATGCAAACTATACGACTTCTTACCTACTTCATTAATAGCCACACCCCAAGTTCCACACAAACCAACGTCATTTCGCATATTTAATAATTCGACTTGACTTGACAACCTCGACGGAAAACTAATGTCGTCACAATCCATTCTTGCTATATATTCTCCAGTAGAATTTACAATAGCTTTATTTAAAGCGCCAGAAATACCCAAATTAGATTTATTACAAAATATTTTAACCCTGTTATCTTTTTTCACATAACTTTTTATTATTGATTTACTATTATCGGTCGAGCCATCATCAATAATTATCAATTCAAAATCCTTAAATTGCTGGCTTAAAACACTCTCAATCGACTCTGCCAAATACTTTTCACCATTATAGACCGGCATTATTACCGACACTAGTGGGTAGTTTACACTCATATTCCTACCCATTCCTTTGGTATCAAATCGTCAACGTTACAATTATCACTCCATTTCATCGGATAAAAAACTTTTTTACTTGATTTTTTATTTAACCACGCACCCCACCAACTAAATGAGCTATTAGCTATTATGTTGTCATTACACTGACTCATTAAATACATGTCTTCAAAATCATTTCCATTAATATATATCGTATTCGATGGCAATTTCAAGTTATTTTTTACCCAATCAATATCAACTGAAAATACAAAAAATGTACATTGTCCATAATTATTCATAACAAAATCAATTACTTTTTGATAATAACAAATACTATATTGTCCAAACATTTTCAAATATCTTTTATCAGTAAAATAGTCACCCGCTCTTACATGTAAGCTAATCGATATTTTTGCGTTATTAATTTGCTTCAAAATATATTCTGCCTCTACTGACAACTTCTTTTTAAGTATAAAATCATTCCTAATAATATCTTTATATTCCGCAAAATATTTCCCACTTTGCCAATAGCCATCCAAATACACATCACCGTGCATTTTTTTATATCTAGCATCATAACCACCTCTTTCCAACAAATGGCTACTATCATATTTGAATAATTTTCTATAAACAATATCTAGAAAACTGGCCACTATTACTTTTTTGATTTCATCATTGGATGCAATTTCTTCATTTATATTAAATACTGACAACTTATATTCTCTTTTTGTTTCTGATTCAATTTTTCCAAAGTTTTTAATATCTAGCAATAATTCATCACCACGCAACAACGCTAAATTTCTTCCGAAAGCATATTGAAACATTTGATTTCCCAACCCACCAGATAATCGTACAATTATCATAGTTTCCTTACTATTATATGTTTAATGTAATACATAACAACAAACAGTCTATCAAGTATACTGGTCTTATCTACCCAAGTTGTAGACCAATAGTGTATGGCAGTAGATTCTGGTCTGACATACGAATTAACTATCAACTTATTATTACCATTTTCTCTTTCATAATTTGGAAAACTATAAAAAAACGTCACTGGAAAAATAATTCCATTGTTGTTATTTTTTTTAATACTATCCAACAGTGTATTTGTAAAACAGTATGGACCAGTATTTATCATGACATCATTTGTTTTCAATACGAAATTATTATTAATAAAATTTTTATGAATCTTGTCAATATATGATCGCACATACTCATTACTTCGGCATACACCAATCAACCCATTGTAAAATTCAACATTTCTTGAATAAGCTAAACCAGTAAAAAAATTTGAAATCCTACAAATATTATCAATTGCTGAAACACATTCAAAGTCAGTATCAACATAAACACCACCATATTTATATAAAATTTCTAATCTAAAAATATCGGCTTTTGCCCCTATGTTTTCAACCCTGTCGAATATTTCTCTATTTATCATCGGGAAATCTAGCGCATCTTTATCAGTCCAAAGCTTGTACTTCCAGCCAGGGTGATGTTTTATCCATGTTTCACCATACTCCCGATACCTTTCTGGATACTCTTTTCCGCCAATCCAAATCTGATGAATAATTTTCGGTATTTTGTAACCACCAAGTTTTTTACCTACTTTCCCCAAATAATTATCATCATATAGTTTCTTTAACAATTGCCAGTCTTTGTCCTTTTTCGCGTATTCCACATCAAACAACTTCGACCTTTGCATCGATTCATAAAAGGGGACTGGTATCAATTTGTTTTCCATTTCGTATTAATTATACTTTTTATAAAAACTAATGGTGATCGGCAAAATTGTCCGAAATATTCACTAATCAGTAAAGGAATAAAACTATTGGCAATATTATTCGTGTCAGTAAACTCGATCTCCTTCCACTCTCCACCCATTTCACCGTATTTTTTCCATTTGTTTTTCAAATTTTTCGCGTCTTCAGTGGCAGTAACCATATTCGATTTCTTAATCAAGTTGTTGGCATCTGCAAAATGTTCTACAAAAGACTCCTTTGAAGCTATACAATTATAGCCACTATCATACATTTTCATCACCATGTCTATATCAGCTCCATAAAATTTATATGTTTCTTCATCAGCAAAACTAACTTCTTCTAAAGCAGATTTCAAGTACAACCCATGATTAACATACAATTTTTCAAAATTAATATTTACATGGTATTTTTTGGCATACGGCCAGTCTCTAAAATAAAATGCCACCGACCCAATCTTTTTTTTATTCTTTAACTCACTTTCAAACAGTTCAACACCGTTTTTGACAGAACCCGGAAGAATAATACAATCATCACTAATCATGCATATATATTTCCCTTGCGAACACTTGAATCCCAAATTCATAAAATATCCCCAATTTTTCCGGTCAATAGGTTTATTTTTCCACATACCTCGATTATGCTGCAGTATCAGAATTATGTTTTTTTGACTCTTCAACCAGTCTACAGTTCCGTCAGTGGATCCGCCATCAATCACAATGATTTCAGAAGATAAGCCACTATTTACAATTTCATTTCGTATTGATTCTACAGCCAATTTCAGGAAACCCTTTCTGTTATAACTTCCCAGTACATAGGATATTTTTGTAAGTGACATACTATATAATATCAAATTAACTAATTATCTTTAATATATACTTTGCTACGGATTTTTCGTCACAATATTTTTCATACCACTCAAAACTATTCTCCTGGATTTTCGCCATTTTCATCGGATCATTTAACAACTTATTTATTTCCCCAATTCCTTCTTCCCAGTTGTTTACTATAACCGCCGGACAATCTCGGTAATAGTAAGTATCTGGCATTGGTAACGAAACTATAGCACACCCTGCTTTCATTGCCTCAAAAAATCGAAAGGTTTCTTTGTTGACAAATCCATACGGACAAATCGCAATATTACTATTTGATAACATCTTTCCATAATCTTTATGATCAAGTCCTGTATCAAAAGCTCGATTAAATCGTATATATGATTTATTAGTTGAATAAATCAAATCACTCTTATATATTTTTGAAATTATATACCACCAAAAATAAAATAATTTGTCATGAATTTTGCTTACTCCAAATACCGCCTTTGCTAGTTCAATTCTGTTTTGGTTTAGGTTTCCAGTAAAAAATACATTCGTGCTTCTTATTTCTTTTCGAGGAAAAATATCCGCTACACAACCCAAGGGAAAACTATATATGTTCTTATAACTATTTCTGTCTAAATAATTTTTAAATATATACTTAAAATGCTTTGACAATTCAACAGGAAGAGATGAAGTTTCGTCTGAAACATAGATTAATACTCTATTATTTACTCTTACCTTCTCGTTTTCTATCTTTTTCATCAATGCATCCAAAACTCCGTTATGACTTGAATATATGAAAAAATGTTGTTTAGATGTCTTAAATAATAGAATGCTAATTATTGATGACAAATACTTGTATTCTTTCAGTTCCTCAAATTTATATCCTGAATCAGATAGATAATGAACCCGATAATTAATTTTCATGCCACCCTCCTTGCCCGCCATCGATCAATTGGAATTTGTAAATACCTGATAATAAAAAATGAAAAAATCATCGTACAACCAAATCCAAATATGGCCGATAAATTACTATTGTTTATATATTTGTCAAAAAACATACCATACATTAGTTTCAAAACAATTCCATGAGAAATGTATACCGGAAATGAATAGTCACCAACTTTTCGATCAATGCTAGAATCTTTAAAATAGTTGAACACATACGGAAAAGAAACCACGCAAATAACATAAAATGATATTTCCTTGTTTATATATACAAGGTTTATGTATTGATAACTTATCAAATATCCGACAGTCAAACACAAAAAATACAAACCAAGTCTGGGATTATAATTATTATTTTTGATTATCAAATATACTCTGTGTGATAAGATTCCCAGTAAAAAGAAAATTAATTCAAACGGAAACATCATCGTATCATAGTAATAACCAACCATCCCTAAACTTCTTGTAAATATTCTAATTGATATAAGCAATAAACCAAATAAAATTATTCTATTAGATCTTAGTTTTACTAAAAACGGTGCCAATAAATAAAAACTTAATTCAAGTCCAAGAGTCCACGCCTGTGCCACCAGCAAAAAAGGGAATGACGAAATTGGATAACTTATATTTATGTTCCAATAAAACAAGCCTGTTGAAAGATCAAAACCGCTAAACATAATGGTATTTCTTCCAAAAATCAACAACTGAGAAAATATCAAAGAGAAAATCGACATCCAACTCATATCCTTCAAATACAACTGATAGTAATCAACAATTCCATATGAACTACCTTTTAGCAAAACCATTGCCACCCCCAAAATCACACTTATTAATAGTGTCATCCAATAAATTGGATATATTTTTAAGAATCTATTTGAAACAAATGACCAATAACTGAGATACTTTCCATTTAAAACTAGAGCCATGTAGAAACCAGATATTATAAAAAAAGCTCGCACAGCAATAACCGGTGTACCCAAAGTAAATCCATAAATGGGATGAGTGTGGGTTATCAGAACTGTCAATGCCAGCAGCAATCTAATTAGCCCCATATTTTCGATAGTCGTCCGTATGTATAAGTAAATCTAAATTTTAGATAATATAAAACCACCATTAATTTTATGTGCAAATCATATTTAATGTTACTGTTTTTTACATTCTTCATAAAATCAATGATCCTGCTCTTTTCTTCACTCCACTTTTTATATCCTGCCCTACAACTATTTCTTGCATTATCTCCAATAAGTTTTAAGTCATAATTACTAATGTCTAGTTTATGATTAAAGTTATTTATTAAAATGCCGTTTACTCCATTTATGATGTATTCATTCATTGTCGGTTCGTCCTTAGCTACAACCACCATTCCCATTGCCATCGGTTCAATAAATCCAAGACCAATACCCTCACTAGTTCTCGACGAAAAATATACATTATAATTATTTTGTACATTCCAATAGTCAGTCTTTGTCTTATACCTTACCTCACTCACAGTAACTTTAGACTTGAGTTTATCCTCTATTACCGGCAAAACACAACCATGTCCTCTATCAAAGGAATATCTTATAAACACGGATTTAAATTGCTCCATATCAAACACACCCTTCATCTCGTCATACCCCACGTCAGATCTAGGCCAAAAAAATAATTTTGGAGATCCATAATCAGAAACTCTAGAAAACTTTTTTGGATTAATAAAATACTTCACCGTCATGATTCTAAAACTAAATTTAGACATTCGCTTTGTCAACGCTTCACAAAAAGATAAAATACTTAAGTTAGATAACGTAGAATATGGCAAAAGTAAATAATCCGGAAAATTGATCATTCCATCATACATAGGAGCCCACAACACTTTGTGATTAATTCTCTTCAAATCACCAAAAGTCGGGATGTATTGAAAAAAAAATACAAATTCATATTTTTCATTATTTATCTCATCAACACAATATTCAGTATCCCAAAAATTTACCACCTCGAAAAATTTTCTAAATAGATTTCTCATAAACACTCCCGAGCTAGATTCTTTATGAAGACCATAATCAATAAATGCAACTTTGGGTTTCACTTTTTCAAATTTTCCATATCCAAAAAAGTAAACGATCTCATTTTTTTCTTAACAATTCCCATCAATGCTTGTCTAAACAAAAAAGAAATAGTTATCAATCTTCTGTTAATTTTCCTCTCACACATAAGCCCCAAACCATTCCCCAAGTTAATATAATTCAGTTTGTTTTTTGATGCCAGGTACTCAAATGTTTTTTCTGTATAAAAAGCAATATGTTGTCCATGATCAAATCCGTAGTACCACCACTCATCGGGTTTTGGGAGTGGATTCGGCAACAAGCTAGTTGAAAACAAGATATTTTTTGATAACTTCAGCATTTTCTCAAAATCATCTACTGGGTCAACAAAATGTTCAAAACACTCAAATGCCGTTAATAGCTCTATCTTCATATCATCTCGATATTCAAATCCTTTAGCAAAGAGGTTCGTAGACATTGGGTCATACCAATAAAAGTCAAAGCCAACATCTCTCATCAGACGAGTAAAAACGCCATACCCACCTGCATAATCCAGGAATTTTCCTTTATTACTAAAAAAATAATAAATTAATATCGAAGAGTACGACAATAAGCTGTAATTCCTACTTAACAAACCAGTATCTACATCGTTTATCGGATTTTTATACGCTTCAATCAACCAGTATGGTTTTTCAGTCTGGATAAGCCCACACTTATCACACTTAAAATACTTTATCAGATATTTATTCAAGATTTTCGTTTCAAAGAGTTGTTTACTTTTTGTACCGCATATTCTACATTTCATATTTATATACCAACTAGTAACCTTAATTTATGTGTCCAATTCAAATGGAACTGGTTTTTCCGAATAAAATCGTCGGCTTTTACATTATTAGCCAAATCCACCGGATCCTTATATGGGGTTCTTAATTTTTCAATTCTCATAACACCACCGAACATCTTGTCCTTTGTATGTGTCGCCTCGAACCCAAACCCAATATTTTGAACTAAGTTCACACTTGGAACAATATTTAAACCATTATTTAACAAGCACAAATACACTAATTGATAATCCCACGTATCAACCACCCTGCTATAAACACTATCAAAAATATTTCTCCAATATATATTTTCAAAAAAGCCTCCAAATTTAACACTACTCTTCCCTCTAACGGTTGACCAAGATCTCATGTTAACGTCATATTTATCCCACACCCTTTTCCAAGTAGCCCATCCCCACACATGCGGGTACCTAGAAAAGTAATAACTCCCGTCTCCATGTTTTCTTCCACTTTGGAAATTATCACCACTGATAATCATTACCCTCTTTTCGTCCTTATACCTGATTAACATTTCCTTGCAAAATTCAAAAAAACTAATCTCAGGAAAACAGTCATCTTCCAAGATTATCCCCATCTCCTCGTTTTCAAAAAACCAATCTATTGCCGAGCTAACCGCCATTTTACATCCAAGATTTTTTTCGCGATACAATCGATGTACTTCACAAGGCCAATTAATACTGTTATCAATAATTTCTTTTGCAGTTACACATTTTTCAATATCGAACTGATTGTTCTTTCTTGGGCCATCAGCAGCAACATACAAAATCTTTGGCCTAATCTTTCTTATTACTTCAAAGACCTTCTTCTCGGTTTCGGGTCGATTAAAGATAATAAATAATATTGGTATGTCAAACATCTTCTAGTATTTCGTGCAGAAACTTTTTTCTTATTAAAACACAGGTATTTCCAGTCTTAGCATAAAATGTATACCCAAGAGAAGAAAGAAATTTATATACATTGTTATTCCATAAATTATCTACCGTCATGTTCTGTATTTCTACTAGTATACACTTTGGAGAATACTTCTCCCAATTGTTTGATTTCAATACCTCATAATCCAATCCCTCTGTATCAATGTTAAAAAAATCAATTATTGTGTCTTTTGGAAGGTAGGTGTCGAGAACACTAGATAATGGCTTAACTTCCACCTCCATTTCACCTATCAGTTTATACTCCTTTAATACTATCCGTTTTAGGCTCAACTCCCTGTCGAAACCATTTAAGGCTGGTTCGTTAAAACAATAGTACTTCTTTTTTTCTTCATTTCGTCCAATTCCAATTTCAAGATTGATATCGTTTGGACGCGATTGTCTAAACAGTTTCATTATCCCCGGGTTTGGATCAATATTTATTCCCGACCAGCCTCTATCGTAAAAAAACATGGTATTCGAATACCGTCTGGGGTGATGCGCCCCTACATCAACATAGAATCCAACATTACTAGTAAAAATATTCGATAGCACCATGTCTTCACCCTCTTGGGAATATGACCTTTTATAATAAAACCTATATAAGTTAAGTTGATAAAACAAGAACTGCAATTTTAACGTTAATAAATCTAATAACTTTGATATCTGCTCCATATTTACTTGGCATTTTGCACCAGACCACCAATTGGTCTAACATTATCGTTATACTTGAAGTTCAACTTACCCTTAAAAAAAATCGAAGTCGAAAACGTATAATTAACCTGCGGACCAAATCCAGCAAAACTTATCTCAGTAAAGCCATTGTCCCTTAGCTTCTTACATTCGTCTAAGTACCAGTCAGAATTATCAAGCAAAATAACTCCAAAGGGACTGATGTGCGTTATTGCTTCTTTTAAACAATCTTTTCTGTTCGATCCATCGACAATGATTAAATCAAAGATATAATTTTCTTTTGACAACGAAGATACAAATTCACTTTCATTTTTACAATAAATAATTTTCATATTTGTTTTTTTCTTTGCTAACATTTTCGAATACCACTCCTTGTTGTCTTCAATGCTTACAACTTTTTTAGCGATATTACTCCAGTACAATGATGAATAACCACACCCCCATTCAAAAATATTCTTATCGGAAAAGTCAAGCCGACTTAAATATTCAATCGCAGGGTAAGTATACCAAGGGAGACTCCTTCCCTTATTGTTACAAGGAATGTTGCAAATTAAGCTTTTCCAGTATCCATATTTTATTGTAATTATCTGAACAACGTCAAATAACTTTTTCTGATTATTGTTTAATAACCAAACATAGACAAAATGAATTAAATTTTTGTATATCTTATTTATCATTGAAATGTCAACTAATAATCTCCCATCTATGCGATACAAGTACACCGACTCCTTCAGATCCAACAGGAGTCTGTCTAATTCCACCAAAAAACTTACCATCAGAAACTTCTAATATATAAACATCTCTAATCCAATCCTGAATCACACCATTTACCTCCGAAAAAATGTCGAGTCTATAACTACCGATTGTCAAAGGTAAATTATCGATATAACACATCAATGACCCACTATTATTTAAGTCTAAGTTTTTGCTAATAACCATTTCAGTTGAACAGATAAATAATAAATTACCAAAAATGTCATTAAAAGCGACTGCTATTCTTGAGTTCTTAAGTCTATTATCTAATTTAGAATGGTAATAAATTTTTATAGATAAAGGTTGTCCGCACGACACCTTGCCACCTTGATTAAATTCGATATTATAAAAAAAATTGTTTCGTTTTTTTAATATATCAGCAATATTCTTATTGTCCTCTTGAATTACATTGACATAATCCCTAATTACTTTCTTAGAAGTATCATACTGATAAATCATTCCATTGTTTACTAAAATCGTTTTTTTACACAAATCACCAATGGCACTTAAATTATGACTCACAAAAAGTACCGTTCTTCCTTCCTTCTTAGTCACCTCATCCATTTTTCCCAAACATTTCTTTTGAAACTGGGCATCTCCCACAGCCAACACTTCATCCACAATCAATATTTCCGACTCCAAATGAGCCGCCACCGCAAAGGCCAATCGCATATACATTCCCGACGAATAATGCTTCACCGGCATATCCAAAAACTTTTCCACCTCTGAAAAAGTAACAATTTCGTCAAACTTTCTTTTTATTTCCACCTGACTCATCCCCAAAATCGCCCCATTTAAAAAAATATTTTCTCTCCCTGTTAATTCTTGATGAAAACCAGTTCCCACTTCCAATAATGATGCCACACGACCATGTAATGTAATCTTGCCAGTTGTTGGAGGAGTAATGCGAGATAGGATCTTCAATAATGTACTTTTACCGGCTCCATTCCGACCAATTATTCCCACCGACTCACCTTGTTTTACTTCAAAATTCACATCTTTTAAGGCCCAAAAGTCATTAGTTTCTTTTTTACTTTTACCAAAGTCAAAAAAAGAAGAAATAGAATCTCTGAGCGTATAAAACTTTTGCTTATCACCAATCGAATACTTTTTACCCAAATTTTCAACCTTAATAATAGTCTTGCTCATATAATATCAGCGAAAAACCTTTCAGTTTTTCTGAAATACATAACTCCTAAAACAAAATATAGTATCGCACAAATCGATGAGACATAAATTCCAAACCAATCTATCACCCCATCGCCCAAAATTAAAATTCTAGCTGAATTAATTACCCCAGTCATTGGATTTAAAAAAGCCACCCATTTATAAGCTTCGGGGATAATTGACACAGGATAAATTACTGGTGTCACAAACATCATGATTTGAATAAAGAATGGCAAAATGTACCGAACATCTCGATATTTAACATTCACCGAAGCCAAAAAAAGACCAACTCCTGATGCAGTTACCATCGAAATTAACAACAGTAATGGTACTATCAACAATCCCCAAATATTTGGCATAAATCGAAATATTACCATCAGACCCAAGAACACTACAAACGCAAAACAAAAATCAATAATTGGGGTAACTGTGGCACTAATTGACAATAAAAGGCGAGGAAAATATATTTTTTTGATAATGCTTTCATTTTCCACCATGCAATTTGAAGCATTAGTTAGTGAGCTTGAAAAATATGTCCAAAACAACAATCCAGAATAAACAAAAATAGGGTAGGGAACACCATCAGAGGGAATCTTGGCCAAATTACCAAAAAAGATAGTAAAAATAATCATCGTAAACAACGGTTGGAATATCGCCCAAGCGATTCCCATTATAGTTTGTTTATATCGTACTTTTATGTCTCTCCACGCAAATATCATTAACAATTCTCTGTATTGCCATAACTCAGCTAAATTAAGTTCAACTAGACCCTTAGGTGGACGAATTATTGTAACAATTGATTTATCAGACATTCTATTTCTTTACATTAAATATTGCCAACTTCCTAACTAATTTATCCATCTCTTTTTGCAATCTATTTATCCTCACATGGTTTTCAAACATCACATAGGCCAATATAACTAAAGCCAAAACATTTGCCAAATCAAACAACCTCACAAAAAACATTTCTTTAACAAAAGGTTCAATATATTTTGGGAAAAAGGTTATAAATAACAAACCTCCCCAAATAGCGATCCATGCCGAAGCACCTTTTAATCCAACCTCGCCTTTTTTCCAATACAAATAAACGTTGTAAAGCATAAAAAAAGAGAACACAAATACAATTAGTTGCACGCCCAAAATATTCATTATTTACTTATATACCAAGAGGGGAGTTTAAGTAATATATTAAATGCATCAAATATCGTCACCCCTTTGTACTTATCAATATAAATTGTATCAATTTTTACTTCCGAAAACGGAATCTGATTTTTACCGACCCTGCAGGCAATCTCTGTCTCAACTCCATATCGACTACTATTCCACCTAAGCTTTTTATAAACAGACTTTCTGAATCCAAAATATCCACACAGTAAATCTGCCCTTTTTATTCCAAAAAATGTTTTTATCAAACTTATCGAAAATATATTTCCCCACTTACGAATCATGGGCATCTCCGATGCCATACTTCTGTAGCCAAATACGATCTCGATATTTTCTAATTCCTTCTCAAACTTTATCAAATGACTTGGGTTGTGTTGACCATCAGCGTCAACAAAAATAACCGCCTCTGCCCCCATCCTCCATGCCATTTTTACCCCTGTCTTCATAGCTGCCCCTTTGCCCAAATTAATTACGTGTGACAACAAAGTAATTCTTGAGTGTTTTCCAAACCGCTTTTTTAAAACTTTCCAAGTATCATCACCCGAACCATCGTCGACCACCACCACATCATTTTTGGTTTTCTTTAATATTCGATTTATTGTGTCAACTGCCCGAAAGTTTTCATTATACACAGGCACAACAATCATTATCTTCATTTGTTTCATATGATACCTCAACCAAACCTCAATCTCATTAGAGTCCACGCCGCCTCAAAGAAATCGTTTAACTTTATCTTTTTCCCTTGATCTACGTGTCGTGGATTGTAAGAAATTGGCACTTCATAAATATTAATTCCTCGTCGTGCTACCTTTGCAGTAAGTTCTGGACAAAATTCAAACCGGGTTGATGATATTTTCAAGGAATTGAGCAACTTCCGCTCAATCATTTTATAGCAGGTAGGTTCGTCTGTAATCCGACATCCATACAACAAATTTGCCATATAGGTCAATAACAATCCACCGACATAAAACCCCATTCCCGAATACTGTTTATTTGTTTTTTCCAATCTCCTCGAACCATATACCACTCTAACCCCCGAGGTAAACATCTTTGCCAACATTTTCCTAAAATCATTTGGATCATATTCCATATCTCCATCCTGGACTACCACCACATCTCCGGATGCCTTGGCAAACCCTGTCCTCAACGCTCTACTTTTACCTCGATTCTTTTTGTGTTGTAAAAAATATATATTCTGTTTTTGATACTTCATTTTTAACTTCGACAACACCTCTTTTGTTCCATCAGTTGATCCATCATCAATTATAATTATTTCTTTTTCTATTTTTCCAAGATCTACTGCCATCACTCTTCGGACAATCTTCTCAATTGTTTTAGCCTCATTGAATACCGGAATAATAATCGAAAGTTTATTTATTTTGTTCATTTTATTTCCCCCCATATTACCACCAACTTTTGACTACTAGAACCTACAAATAATACCTCTTCTTCTGCCTCTATTGTCCACCCTCGAAATTTTAAGTTAGCCACACAAGAATTATACTCAGTATTTAGTCCCGTCTTTGCTGCAATTGTTACAAATTTTTTTCCAACAACTAACCCCTGTTTACTCATATAATTGTCATTGTCTGTCAGAATTTTGTAAGCACCTCTATCAATATTGGCTACCGGCAAATAATTAAAAGGAGAGACAACATAGTATGACATGCTCGGCACTGCACAATTTAAATATATATCCGCTTTTCGGCTACTCTTAATCTCAATTTTGTTATTAAACAAATTTGGCAAATTGTTTATATATGTCTTTTGATAATAAAAATATCCAGGTCTGAAACTAATATCATAAGCCAAACTCATATTTATTACCCTCTTGTTCTGTAATATTAAAAACACAAATACCGGCAAATATAAAATATATTTTGATCTACCCATTTTAAAAAACATTATCAACACCAAAAGCCCTCCCAAAAATTCCAAAGTCAGAGCATATCTCAAATACCCAAATTGCAAACTCCACACCAAAAATGCCACCCAGTAAAACATCCACAACCGACTCGTCAGTTTGTCCCACATTTTTCTGTTAAATCCATAGTAGATCGACAGCAATACCCCAAATAAAAAATAAAAATTGATTTTAAAATCATGGAACAAATCATGCACCTGTCCTAACCGAAACGTCTCAAACATCGAATAATATCCCCAAAGTAGCTTCTGCCATATTCCTTGCCCACCCAATTCTGGCTCAACTAAATTAATTGGTGCAGCAAAGTTTGATTTGAAAATTGCATTATAAAACGGGAACACTGGACTACCAGTAATCTTCCAGTTTTGAAAATACCATAGCCCCGGCAAAGACAAAATTATGACTCCTGCCAATATTAAATTTCTAAATGTCAACTTACTTCTTTTAATGATCCAATCAACAATTAAGACCACGCCAAAGGCAATGGCAGCATACAAGTTAGTTTGTTTTCCCCACACCGACAAAGACATCATTCCTGCTGCAATTATCAAATTTCTCGTCGCATAACTATTAAAATATTTTAATAACCACCATACACTCAATACTGTCAACATCGCCACCAAATCGTCATTAAAGTATGATCCAATTCCCAAAAACAGCTCAAATGACAAAAAACTACTGACAAACAAAAACGTCCCCCGCAAATCTTTCCATATCTTTTGTTTTGGCATAAGCAGTCTTAATATTTTGTACAATCCAAAAATAGTTATATAAATTGCCAATACAGAAAAAATTGTCCCTAGTCGATAACCCAATATTTTGTAAAACCCGTATCCCACCATCTCCAGAATTGGCGAAAAATTGTGTGCCCCAGTCGGAAAAAACTCATATTTATTGTTCTCTTGATTCCAGCCTTTAAAACCCAAATACAAATGATAATTCAGCGAATCACACGATACATCCGGCTCCAACACCCGATTTAAAAACAACAATAGTGGCACCGCCAATCCGATAACCATTAGTCCGACCGCCGCTACTTTTTCAAATTTTTTCCAATATTGCCACACTGTTTAGTCCCAATTGAAATAATCTATAACTTACTAATTTTAACCTATTTCTAGACGCAACCAGTGCGATATCATCAAATCCATAATATTTCTTATGATCAGCTATCTCGGCCATACTAATAATTCTCAATCTTGCCAAAATTTCTAATAATGGCTTACTAGCTTTGGTTGGAGTAGTTAAAATAATTTGGCCACCATCTTTTAAGACTTTTCGAAACTCAGAAAAAAGCTGACCAACTTTATTGATTTCAATATGTTCGAGCACCGCCAGCATTATTACTTTATCAAAATTCCCCAATTTTGACGGCAGTTTATCAATATATTTAAATCTCTTAAACTCCAAGTTACCAATTACTTGATTTTTTACATCATAATCAATTCCCACCCCGCTTTTAACATCACTAGCAACGTATTTTAGAAATCTACCTTCTGCGCCACATCCAAAATCCAAAACCTTGTCGTTCTTCCTTATTTCTTTTTTAATTTTACTTGATCGAAGATAAGCAATGATTTTGTCAATTACATTAAAACTTTCTGTCCCCATCACCAAATTTATCACAAATCTCCTATAATTAGTTGTGGCCAAAAGTCTATTGCTAGTATTTATCTTAATCCCATTATTTTTCTTTCGATTAGTCTCGTCTTACAGCTATGATTCTGATTTCGGTCGTGATATCAACGACATTGCCAAAATTGCCGACGGTGACATCACCCTGCTCGGCCCGAAACTAAGTTTTGGAGGTATCCACGCCGGTCCATATTATTACTACCTTTTTACACCTGCCATACTCCTGTTTAGAAACCATCCCGAATCAATGCTTTATCTAAACGCTGCCATATTCCTCATATCTTTTGTAATTATTAAACAAATATTTGGATTATTACCATCCATTTTTTTGGCGACAATTCCGCTAACAATTTATTCGGCAAGAGGACCCGGCAATGCATTTTCGTATATATCATTATTAATACTATCTTTACTATTTTTTCCAAAACTATTGGACCGCAACAAACCAATTCTTTGGCTACTCTATGGCTTTGTTGCCGGTGTTATTATCAATTTTCATCTAATAAATATAATTATCTTTGGTTGTCTTTTTGGTATTTCTTTAATATATTTTGTTTTCAAAAAAGATTTCAAAAACATTATCAACATATCTCTGGCAATTCTAGGAATAATTATCTCTTTTGCACCCCTAATCCTATTTGAAATTACTCATAGTTTTGTCCAAATCCGCAACACCTTTGTCGACCAATCCTTCAAAGCCTTTACCAACAACACTAATTTATCAAACAATCCTCTGACTACTTCAACCAATCCACTCGTCAATCTATGGCTGCTTCAAAAATATTTTTCTGTTTGGTCTGGTATGCCATATCTAATTTTGATAATAACTAACATCATATTATTTCTAACATCCAAAAAGAAAACTCTTTCGCGCACCCTAATATTTGTCTCCTCTATAACCAGCTTTGTCGTGATGGCAGTTATTTCCCGTTCCCAATTGGCTTTACATTATTTTTTCCCGTTTATTATTATTACTGTCATTTCCATAATTCAGCTAATCTCGTCCTCTCACATAAAAAATATTATTTATATTATTCTTATCATTACAAATCTGATATTTTTACCAGTTCGATTTTATACTTCTGCAAATCGAAATATATTTGAGTATCAGAAATTTACAAAAGAGTTAACTTACTCAGAGCTTTTCCAAAAACTCGACAAAACTAATTTTAACTTGTATGTTGCAAGAGAAACTACCGTCGCTCCTCTTGGCTGGGAATACCGCTATTTTTTAACGACAGAGGGATATAAAGCCAATATTCCCACAGAGTTTGCCCAAAGTAATTCTCTGTTAATTATTCAAGAGAATACCAATCACGAGACGATAGATACACTTCGGTCATGGGAAATCGATGAATTCGGACCCAAAAAGCTAATTGACAAAACCAGTCTTATGGGTCGAACTGTTTACCTTTACGCCAATAAATAACATTATTGCATTTTTTCCACGGACATTCTGGCATGCCAAAATGTCCACAAGTCACATATTTCCAACTTTTCGCCACTCCCAAGCAGTTTTGACTATATCCTTAATATCGGTATATTTTGGCGCCCAGCCTAACATCTTTTTTATTTTGTCAGAGCTGGCTAGTAGGACAGGGGAATCACCAGGTCGACGTAAGCCTGTTCGTACTTCAAAATCGATTCCGGTTACTTCCTTGACTGCCTCAATTATCTCTTTATTTGAATAACCCTTACCGCAACCCAGATTGAAAAATTCACTTTGTCCTCCATCTAACAAATATTTTAATCCCAACAAATGTGCCGATGCCAAATCTTCCACGTGCACATAATCTCTAATACAGGTCCCATCTTTTGTTGGATAATCATTTCCATTTAGTTGAAAAAAATCTCTTTTCCCCAATGCTGCTTCTAACAAAATGGGAATCAAATGCGACTCAGGTAGATGGTTTTCGCCAATCTCCCCCTCAATATCTGCCCCGCACGCATTAAAGTATCTAAAAACTACAAATTTTAAATCATAAGCCGTCGCATAATCTTTGAATACATTTTCAATCATGAATTTACTCTGTCCATAGGCGTTAATAGGTTCGCGTCGATCGTTTTCTTCTATTGGAACTCGTTCGGGCACTC
>Ga0172375_10002409_pt1 | contig 29147 bp, 14 predicted proteins | sample LakKiv1m_FD_114537 | JGI IMG/M metagenome (GOLD analysis project Ga0172375, IMG submission 114537) | Freshwater microbial communities from Kabuno Bay, South-Kivu, Congo - kab_092012_11.1m | ecosystem: Environmental > Aquatic > Freshwater > Lake | place: Democratic Republic of the Congo... | reverse complement strand
TGTGACGCTCTATCAGAACTCAGGCACCAACAATTATAAATATCTGAACATGAAATTTCCCGATAACCGTCAGGTGACGGGTACTTCACTGGCCGTATTGTATAATGGCGGTACGACATTCAAACTGTATTTCAGAAACCTGGACGTCCTTTACTGGACAGGAACGAGTCCCAGCCTGATAGGATCCAGACCACAATGCACTGTTGGAAACAATCTGTGGAGCAACCCCTGTAACTGGGCTGACGGTGAAGGTAATCCGCTGGCCGCTCCTCCAACTACAACAGACGACCTCATGTTTAACGATTGCTCCTTATGGCCACTGGATTATGAGCCAAGAATAGATGCCGGAGCAAAAGCGCAGAGCCTCAGTATCGATGGAGGCTGCGACGTTTACTGGGCTTCTACGGGCGGTGATCTGAGCATAACCAATACTCTCCAGTTAACCGGCGGCGTAATAAATTCGGCTACTACCGCATCAAGTCTTACCGTAGGCAGCGATCTTTATGTGTCAGAATCTTCCGGAGTCAGAGGCAGCCTGTATTTTGACTACACCACACTCAATGTTTACGGCAATATATACCTGGGTTCCAATACCGATTTTTACGGCAATACCAGCGCCAATCTCATACTTCTGGGCGCTGCATCCAGCATTATAAGTGAAACCGATAACTTTGTTGTGGATTACATGACAGTCGCCAAAAACTCAGGTGTTGAACTGACTGTTATGAACGACATTGGCAAGACCGCCGCTGGTAGCAGCAGCACTATAAAAACACTGGAAATCACCAGTGGAACAATTAACCTTACCGACAACAAGATCGGCATCGAAAACAACCTGTTGATGAAAAACAGCAGTAAAATCATAGGCGACAACACTCTTTCGAGCATAATTGTCCGTGGACACAATTCGTCGGCGACACCTATCTATATGCAGGATAGCTCCAACATAACAATGCAGAACGGCAGTATCCTTGTGCAGCCGGATATCGACAGCGGCGGCAACCCGATCCAGGTTCCAGTAGCTTCCGGTTCAAAAGGAATTTATATGATCGGCAGTTCAAGCATAGTGCTTAACAACGCCCTTATTTCCATGACGAACAACCTTGATGACTCCGGCTGGGACATGGAAGTGGCTGGCAACGCAGTTCTTAATATGTCCAATTCGTCATATCTCAACGTTGACCGCTCCCTGACAATTTCCAGCTCTAAAGTAGAGGTATATTCAAGCACAATTACTACCGGCTATGAGACGGTCGGTAACGGGACACTGACTCTTTCTGCTTCAAGTATCAAGATAGACTATCCGTCTCCCTGGAATTATGTAAGCTCCAAGTTGCGCGCATACGGCAATATCAGCATCAGCAGCACCATAAACGGACAAGGTCCGGAATTTTACGTAGACGGATCTGAGGCAGGCAGAGGCTCAAGCATTGCAACTACGAAGCCTCTGTATAAGCTCTTCATTTCCGGCGGGCAGGTTTCATATTCCAACAGCATCACTGTCAAGAAACACCTGGGAATTGAAACCGATGGCGAGCTGCTCCTTTCAGCCGGCAACAGCCTTATAATGGAGGACGAAGCAAGCATCGTCGTTAAGGGAAAATTCTCGTCGAGCGGTGCAGTTGGCAACAATGTCCTTGTGACATCGGATAATTCCAACCATTATTACAGTTTCGAAGTTCTTCAGGGCGAAATCAACTCGACTCTCACAACTTTCGAATACATGGACCGTTTAGGTCTGCAGATCAAACCTGATGCCATCATCAACATCACCAGTGCGCTCAATCGCTGTGTATTCAGAAAATCCGACGAGAGTTCGCCATTCGCCATGATAACCATCAGCAACCCTCAGACCGTAACCTGCAACCAGGTTACGTTTGAGTACTCTTCAGGAAGCCCGGACTCCGATCAGTTCAACGTGTCCAAAATAAACAGCCAGGGCGCAATAACTTTCACCAACGAAGCAGGTGATTTTTCCGGCGAGCCTTACGACGATGACTTCTACAACCGCGTCAACTGGACGCTCGGCAATCCGACGCTGAGTTATTACGACAAGCAGGATACGACACTGAACGCCGATCTGGCGCACATTCAGCTTTCGATAATCCTCACCGGACAGCCTGATAATACTGAATATCTTATCCAGAACATGTCCTCCACCGGGCCTGAGGCCAATCTCTACCTTAAGACCGACGGCACATTCACATCCGATGCGAATCTGGCCTGGGCCAGTTATGCCAGCTTCGGAGGAGCAACCGGACTGATAATAAATGCTGCAGACGCCACAACCTATCGTTTCCGCGTCAAAGCCCGCGCCACAATCGGCGGCATACCGCAAACTCCGCTGGCCACGTGGGATGAAAGTCAGCCAGCCATTACTACACTGGACCGTACTGCTCCGGCAACCCCAGGCTTTATCAGCATAGGTCAACAAACCGATTCAACGGGAAAATACATCCAACTGAGCTGGTCAGCAGTCAGCGGCGCAAGCTACGTCGTGCCGATGAGAGATAAGGGCTCATCAGGTGAATACTGGCCGGTTAACGGTTTCTTCGACGGCTTCACGGATTTCAACTACAATCTGAACCCGCAGTGGGCGGTCAGTTCAGGTCGATGGGAAGCAGCTTCGCAGGTTCTGACTCAGGAAGCCGGCTTCTATACCGGCTCTATCTATTTCCAGGGTTACACTCCTGGAATAAATTACCTGTATCACCTTAAAGCGATGAAGATCTCCGGTAATCATGGCGCGCATATTCCGTTCCTGTACAGGGGTGTTTATCCCTGCTGGAGAATAGGACAGAAGGTGGCCGGAGTAGGTACATCTTTTGTTCAGGGTATCAGCTCGGCCACATCTAAAGAATTCACCATGAATCCGTCTCAATGGTACGACATCAAGATTCTGGTGCTGGCCGACAACGCTTACGGCTACATCGACAACAAGTTGATGTGGTCTTCAGGTCCGTCAGCAACAGTAATCAGCGGCGCATACCTTTTCATGGGTCTGGCGGTAGACGCTACTCAGGTTTATTTCGATAATGTGACGCTTAAGCCTCTGGTAGCCAATGTGCGCGGAACGATGGCGGATCTTAATGCCCGCGACTTCAACGCACCGACAGTCCCAGCCTTTGGTCTGTCCAATGTGGCCGCGGCTTCATTCAAGACAATACGAATAAGCTGGGATCCCATTACCGATCAGGGTACTTCTTATGACTTCTTCCTGGACGCACTTGATGATGTAGGCAACTACTCATCCGGTCCCAGCAGTTTTTCCACAGTAACCGAAGGTTTCGGCGAGGTGGTAGCCCGCGCCCGCGTAAACGACGATCAGCCGGATGTGGATGCCAACTACGACAACGGTCTGGCAACCAGCAGCGACACTTTTGCAGACATGAATATTCCCGGTACCAAACCAGGCAACTCCTTCCGCGCCGTCCGCATTCAGGTTTGTGACGCCAAAGCCGCAAGCCGCAACTGTACAGACTGGCTGGGCAGAGCCGCCTGCGCCATAAACACCGACTGCACTGGTTATGTCGGAGCACTTAGCTGCAGTTCGCTGCTGTGCGATTACAACACCAGACCGCCTGGAATTCCGCGCTATACACTGGCGGTAATACCGGGCAACGACGCGTCGAATACTATTCCCGCCGGTGTCGCCCCCACAGCAATAATCAAGACCGGAAGCGACCTTGATGAAGATTCCATCTGGGTACAGTTCAACGAAGGCGCTAACACCGCCGGAACGCAATTTGCGGTGGCGTGGCATGCTGCGTCACAGTCTGCCGATTGCGCCAATGCTCAGAGCCATCAGGGTTGGATAAGCACCAGTTACAACCCGCTTTATGGTTACGGCTCCAGTGTTACAGAATCATGGTTTGCCGGCAGTTACTGGCAGTTCGATGACGACGCCGTCAGTTCAACTGGACTCGATCCGAGCCTCTATTACTGCTTTGCCGTAAAAGCCAGGAACGGCGAGAACTTTGAAACAGCACTGACACCATGGAGCATCCCGGTCAGACCGCCTTACAAACCGCGCGTACAGTCTCCTTATGTCGTCTACGGCAAGGGTCAGGAAGCCCTGGGCAAACCCATGCTCAAGGTCAACGGAGCTGATGGCACTCCGCCATCCGGCGATATGCAGTCCGCCACCATAGTCATTGAAGACAAGAGCGGCGCAGCCGACATTTCCAGTGTTCTGGTTCGTATTACAAACAAAGCCACACAGGACCCATCCTGGACTGGTGGTCGCGGCTACTTCGAATGGAACCGCGACACCGGAGTTTTCCAGGAGCGCCTGAACAATCAGAGTCTGGGCGGCAACAAATACGTAGCAATCAATCCATCGCAGTGCAGCAAGAGCGAAGCCGGAAACCTCTTTACCATCAACTTTGTCTGGACGGCGCTGGCCGGTCCGGACTGGTATGACGACCAGCAGGATAACGGCTTCTCAATCCTCATTCAGGATTCCAGCGGCATAACTACCAACTGGAGCGAAAACCAGTATGGCGATATCCCTGAAGAGGAAATCTATACTTTCCACGTTTCATCTCTGCCTGGCGCGCCAACGCCTTTCCTGCCGGGCTCTGACGGAAACGATTACTGGACCAGCGACCGCACACCGACGCTTACGCTAATTGGCCAGCAGGATGCCAACAAGACCGCCAACTATGAGGACAGCGGCGACAACGTCTGGTACAAATTCAGCGTAGTGGACGCTAATAAGTGTGATGGTACAGCATATATTGTGCAGGACGGTTGGTATATAGATGTCGGCAATGCCAGTTCGCCGCTCACCGGAAGCTGGGATGTTGTCTTCAGTCTGGACCCCGGACGCTATTACTGGTGTGGCACAGCCAAAGACCAGCACGACTACAGTATCGAGGCCGGATTTCAGCCCTGGGAGATCAACACTCCAAATATCAAAGCCCGCATGATCGGAATCGACTATCTGCCCCCGACCATGTCCGGCCTGGTGGCATATAACGACAATCCGGCGGATGGCGGAATAAGCGTTGCGGCCGCTCCGAGCTGGATATTCGACACTACATTATATTTCCAGTGGAATGAACAGTTGCCAAGCTCTGGTGAACCAGCCGTTTCCACCAGCCGTTCACCATTTAAAACATACTGGTACAAGCTTACCGATCACTTCGACGGCATCACGACCGCTCACACCTATCCATACCCGGGCGGCACCAGCACCACTGATCTGTTCAAAGACTTCACTACCGGCGAAGGTGTAGGTTACGGCATCAAGTATTTCTGCATCGTCGGTGAAGACGAGGCCGGAAACGTCACAGGATTCGGCACAAAAACGGCGCTCTGTCTGCAGATTCAGGTCGACATGGAAAACATCGCAGCTCCGATACTCACCAGCGCTACTCATACTGACGAGGCCGTGGTTTACTGCACCGACACCAGCATCGACGGTTCGTCGATCATTCCCAACACCATTCCCAACGCCTACGAGCCAGAGTTCACCATTAGTGACCCGGCGACATACAGCGGCATCTATGGCTACAGCTTCAGCGTCTTCGAAACCGCCGGGCAGACACCGGACAAATGCAGCAGCAATTGTTCCTCCTGGACAGGCTTTGAAGACACCATGGATGCAGGTCTGCCAACTGATAACTGCAACAGCAACACCATGTTGTGTACCGACTCCAATATCGCTGCAGGCTCAGGCCATGACATCACTTACTCTCCTTCAAGCGCGACCGTCACTGATCTGCAGCATTCGTGGAAATACAATCTCGACATCGGCGGAACGTACTATGTGGCTGTAACGGCCTATACAGTGGCCGGTAAATGGTCGGCAGTTGACCAGTATCGCTACAACGTCTGCGCCTGCGAAGGCAATGACTGCAAAGACTTCGAGAGCAAACAGGGCGGCGCTTCGGCCATGGTCGATTTCACCGGCGGAAAGATGTACGCGCCCGGCTCAGGCTCTTCGTCCTCATACAGACGCAATGCCGGCGAAGTCATAGAAGTCGAACCATTCTCCATTGACGCCGCTGAGGTGAGCAACGAGCAGTACCTGGCCTGTATGGCGGACGGAGCCTGCGACGCACCGGAAGAAGACGGATTCTCGTCACGTACACGCAACGATTACCTCTTCGACGAGATCTATAAAGATTATCCGGCGCTTAACATCACCTGGGACATGGCGCAGCAGTATTGCACCTGGCAGGGCAAGCGTCTGCCCAGCGAAGTTGAATGGGAGTTCGCCGCACAGAATTCCTACACCGGCTTCGACACCGTGGGACTTACGCGCAAATACAGCAACGACCTCTATGAAATCGGCGACACCGCTTCGGTATACGAGAATCACGGACCTGCACTCAGTTGCAGAAACAACATCTACAACATGTTCAACAACGTATCCGAGTGGGTATCCGACTGGTACGCTCCTTATGAAGCCATCGATTACAGCGTCAACCCGGAAGGCCCGCAGGGCATGGAACTTTGCTTTGACGCCTGCATGACGGACGATTCAGAAGCCGTAAGCAAAGGCCGTAATGCCGGTTCACATCGCTTCCTGCGCGAAGAATGCTACTCCGAATGCTATCGCAAGGTCATTCGCGGTGGTTCCTTCGAAGACGAAAGCATTTCCGGTTCCATACGCAGCGCCTCTTCACCGGATTCATACGGCGACAGCATCGGTTTCCGCTGTGCTATGGATGCGGCTGATATCGCAAGCGGCCTGGTGGATACAGGCAGCGATGTCCCAAGTCTTATGAAGAACAATACAGAAGCACTGTCAACCGGTTCCGAGGCGTGGAGGAGATAGTATGAAAAAGCTGTATTTCAGCGGCAGTTTCCTGCAATCAGCCATAATTGCAGTGGCTCTTCTGTTTCTTCCTGCGGCCTGTGCTTCAGGCGGCGGCGATGATGTGGATGGCGATATTGAGGTGATTGAGCAGGAAACATGCGACATCAAATGCGATCCGGGCTGCTACATAGTCGATTGCGAATGCAAGTGCTTCGGCGATGAAGACGGCGACATTGATGGCACAGATGCAGTCGATAACGGTGACGGCGATACGGACTCAGCAGAGAACGATGGCGATCAGACCGACAATGTGGAAGACAGCGATATCGACGACAGCGAAATTGACGAAGACGGCGATATGCAACTGCCAGATTACGATGTCGATCCCGATCAGGAAGAACCATGCAGTTGCGATCCGGAAGATCCGTTCTCGTGCAGCGAAGGTTTCTATTGCGACGGCTGCTATTGTCAGCCTGAAAGCACGGATGGCGACCAGACGGACCCGGATACCGATTATGAAGGCATTCTCTGCGACAACGGTCTGCCGCAGTGCTACGGCTTCGATTCTGAAAACGATGTCGATATGAACATCGGTCACGAAGCCTGCCCGGCTGACGCAGCCTGCGATGTTGAGGACGGCTGCTGCACTCGTGATGAAATCGTATGCAGCAACCCCATAGGCTGCCCCGGACACTGGCACTGCAATACCGGCGTCAATGTCTGCGACTACGAATGTTTAAGCGACGAAGATTGCCAGAAAAAATACAAGAGCGCATCCTGGTCGTGTTCGGATGACGGCTGGTGCGTAGTGGTCGACGGCGATGAGGAAGAAGAAGGCCCGGAGCCTTGCAACGGATGTGAAGACTGTGATGAACAGCACCCGGAAGGCGGCTATTTCTGCAGTAGTGTAACCGGATATTGCGAAGCTCAGCCACCCGAGGATGGTTGCTGCAATGACGATGATTGTGAAGTGGTAGGATTTGCCTGTGATCCGGCTGATGGCGCCTGCAAATGGAACGGCTCTGCTGAAGACATCGGACGCATAAGCGGTACGCTGACGACTTCAGTTGATTTTGCCGGATTCACATATATCGTTAAATGCTACGATGAAACTGCAACTCTTGAAGCACAGAGCGGGAATATTGTTCCGCAGTACGCAAACGGAGAGTATATAGTTAACTACAATCTTTTCCAGCTTTCCGAAGGCGAAAAGGATGTCAAGATTTCGGCCATACATCTGCCGGGACAGGAGAGCCCGTTCCACGCCAACCCGGTAGACATCAACTATCTGTCTCAGGACACAACCTACAGAACTGACATTAATTTCTATGTTGGAGTTCCCAACCCCATGCTGGGAAGCGTAGGTGGAACCGTCAGGTTAAATTCAGCCTACGATGACGATTTCATCGAAGTCGAACTGCTTAAAATGGAGCCTTCAGGTTGGAAGGTATACAAAACTGCCGAGCTTTTCCCTGAAGACCAGGAAGACAATCTGCGATATTTCGCTTTCACCAATCTCAATCCAGGTAGTACGCATACTACTGCCAGCTATTACCTGCGGGCCAATATTTATCACGGCGACGGGATTGAGTATGACTACAAACCCAATGCTTACGTCGTAAACCTGGCCAACCCGAGTCAATTGCATTACGATAATGAAAAACTTTACGCCGGATACGAGGATACCAGCCTGGGTTCGGTAGTTGGCAGCGTTCATTACCCGGAATTCTACTCCGACTCGTCCTTCCCCAGAGATGTCAAACTATACGCAGACTATCAGTTCAAATATGAAGTCGGCGTAGCGAGGATTTCTAATCTCAGTACTGAGAGCTTCGATTACGAAATCCTCAACCTGGAACCTAAAACCTATTGGATAAGATACGAATCGGAAGTTTACGGTTACGCAGTTAGAGCATTGCCCGGTCCAAGCGAGACCGTAATTACGCTGGAGCTGCGTCAGAAAGATTTCGATGTAGACATTTATATGGATGTCCCGCAGCCCTGGGTAGGCTCGGTTTCAGGAGAGATTTCTTTCACTCAGGCTCAGATTTCAGAAGGCATGTTCTACGTGCAGGCTTATTACAACAACACTTTCACCGCTCCGGTTTCCGATACGCCGGATCTGGTGCTGCGTTACGATCTGGAAAACGATACGGCACAATATTTCATTGACCAGCTTGACACAGGCAATTATTACATCAAAGCCTGGCTCGAAAGCCCGGAAGGCGCTATTCTGGATGAGGAAATATGGGGTGGAGAGGCCACTCCGACAGCGGTGCCGGTTAATGCCGAATCGTCTACTCCTGGCCTGAAGGATGTCGGCGGTATAGATCTGGATTTCACCACAGTGAAATAAGTATTTTATGCAGTGAGGTACTCTGCAAATGAATTTTGTACGTTTCATTTTAACATTGCTGCTTCTGACAATGCTGATTGCCTGCTCTGGCGGCGGCGGTTCCAATAACGGAACAGATGGCGATCACAGCGGTGGCGACAGAGACAGCGATATGGCCGATGCAGATCGCGATGCCGATATCCAGGGCGGCGACAGCGATGTCGACAACAGATCAGACAGCGATATCGATGCAGACTTGAGCGAACTTGATCGCGAGCAGGACTCGCCGGTCGATGGGGATGCAGATACAGACCGCGACAACGCAACCGATGCCGATTCCGACCCGGAAAAAGACGCCGACGTAAATGAGAACTGTATCTGCGATCCGACGGATGCACTTTCCTGCGGACCCGGTTATCACTGTTCGGAAGACTGTCTGCGCTGCGATATGGACAACCCGCCGGACGAAGACACACAGAACGGAGATATCGACCAGGACAATCAGCAGATCGATTACGACCATGATCCCTTCATGGAGCATGACCGCGACAAGGACAGCAGCGTCGGCGACCATGACCACGACCCGGATATGGATATCAATCAATCCTGTTCATACGATGAAGATTGTCCATACGGGTCATACTGCGACACAACTCCGATTATCCCGCAATGTACGGTGGACTGTGTTGCGGATATCGACTGCGTAGACTGCTGCATATTGGCTCTGGGCCGCTGCGGTGAATGTCCCGCCGACCCCGACTCGGACCCGGACAGCGATGGCACACAGACTCCCACCTGTCCCGGTGGCCAGACTTCGGAATGCCCGCTGGGTTATTACTGCCTGCCTAACGGCTACTGCGATAAAGAGTGCGACGGGTTGAACCCCTGTGAGAATCCATATGTCTGCAACACGCATGGTCAATGTGTAATTCCGATGGGCGACGAGGATATTTAAACAAGGGCAGAAGACAAACACCGAGAAATAAAAAGCGGTCCTTCGGGACCGTTTTTTATTCTTCAATTCAATCAGTCGCAGAACCAATGTTTATTATTGCGACTGCTTCAATGCTGCGTTAGCTGTTTCCCACATATCGAAGGAGACTTTGTCGGGAGTGTACAGGTAACGGTATATAGCGTAGCTCTGCAGCACGCGGCGTGTATAGCGACGTGTTTCGTAGAATGGGATATCTTCGTTGAATGCATCCATCTCCATATCAGGTCTTTCAGCGATCCAGCGAGCTACCGCCGAACCGCCGGCGTTGTAGCTGGAAATAACCAGGCTCAGGTTGCCGCCGAATTTATCTATCATCTGCCGCATGTGGAAAGTTCCGAAACGGATGGAGGTCTCCGGGTCTTCCAGATCACTGAGTTTGAAATTGGGTACACCCAGCTTACGCGCCACAATTTTCCCGGTAGAGTATATCATCTGCGTCAGACCGACAGCTTTGGCCGGAGAATATACTTCCGGTCTGAAAGAGCTTTCCTCGCGCATTATGGCCCATACAAAGAAAGGATCCAGCCCGTATTCCGCCGAGTATTTCAGCACCAGTTCCTTATACGGCATAGGATATGAAAGCATCCAGAAGGAACGGTTGCCCGGTGTGGGATATTCCCAAAGGTCGTTCTCACATTTAATGCGCCCGATCCAGTGTGAGCGGAAATAATCGCCGACCACGTAGTAAATCCAGGAGAAGAGCCAGTCCACCTGATTATTGCCGACTTTTTCCTGCAGAAAGGCTATCTCGCGCGAAGCTTCGCTGCGTTTTCCCAGGCGCCACAATTCCATCGCCTTTATGAAGGCCGGCTGGCGGTATAGAAAGTCTAGATCCATTTTAAGATCCAGATTGACCGGCAGTTGAGAAAGATCCATTTTGGGCCACACCGGAGACGGCAAAGGGCGTCCCATTCGAACCAGACGGTCAGTCGCCAGAAATGAATAATACGACAACGGGAAGAGCTTAACTACCAGATAGTAGCGCTCGACTGCGTCTTCAATACGCCCTTCCCTTTCTGACATGCGCCCCAGCCAGTATTGACCAGCCATGCGTTCGAACCGGCTGTCAGGCATACAGGCCAGTTTTTCGAAATGCAGGCGAGCCTTTTCCATATCGCCCTGACGATACAGCATCCAGGCGGCAAAATGCCCGGCGGACTCTGCGCGCTCACAAGTCGGATAGTCTTCTACTATCTTCAGATAATGCTCAACCGACTTCCATTTATCGTCTGGATTTTTCGTAAGTTTATAGGAAGTAGCCCACAAATAGCGCATCTCGCAGGCCGATGAAGTCTTCGCATAGCGAGGAAAAAATAACCGCGCCGTCTCCATGGCCTTGTCGGTGTCCTCCAGACGCAGCCAGGCCTGCATCTGTAAAAGCAGGGCGCGGGCGGCGCTTTCATTCGAGACTTTCAAGCCGTTGATGTTTTTGAGGCGCGTTATGCATTCCTTATAGTTTCTCATCGCAAAAAGCGAGGTAGCGCAGGCATATTCGAATTCGGCTTTCAGTTCGCTGCGGGTGTCACCCAGCAGATCTTCAGCTTCGTCCAGTTCGTCCTGTGCCTTGCGCGGATAACCGCGCTCGATAAGGATATGCGCACGTTCGATGGCCGATTTTATTCTGTCACTGTCAGACCATACCCTGGCCGAAAACTTCGACAGACGAGTGTTGGCTATGCGGTCGTAACCGCTGCCGGGCCACTCGGAGGCCAGTCGCTTCCAGAGCGGTATGGCCAGACCCACATTGTCGGCGGCGTAAAGTTCAGCTAAAGAATAAATGGCTTCCGGCGTTCGGAAGTGCTCAGGAGAATCTATAATCAGCTTTGAAAGCAGCGAGATGGCTTCATCCTTGCGCAGCAAGCGCGTCAGACAATGCCCCTGACGGAACAGACCCTGCTCGTAAAGGCGCGAGTCGGTCGGAATGCGCTTAAAGGCTTCCAGGGCTTCTTCATAGTGTAACTGATCGATCAGCGCTTCGCCCAGCCAGTAATTAACAGTGTCGGCCATGACACCGTAATCGTCGCGGATGGCGCGCCAGTATTTTTCGGCCAGAGCCGCCCGCCCCAGATCACCGGCCTGCATGGCGGCCAGAAAAATCAGACGCCTGCGGCTGTCGACATCGGATTCTACTTCGATAAGAATATCAATCGCCTTCAAACACAATTCGCCGTCCTTGTCGCCGCGCCGGTCGCCGTCGTAGCAGGCGGCGTTCATGGCGGAGAAACGCGACTCAGAGAAGTACTGCTGCAGATTGAAAAGCGTAGTATGGCGTCCGTTCGGCTGCACTCCGATATCTGACCGGAGCGGGCCGTTTATGCTCTGGGCCTTGCAGGGCAAGGCCCAGAGCACAAGAACGATAATGATAAATGCTGATAGAAACGAGCGATAATTCAAAATGCTGAAGCCTTATTTGTTTTCGATGTCGAGTCTCTTGTAAATGACAGGCTCGAAAGCGTTGAAGAAATAGCGCGTTTCAAAAGCGGCGGTCTCGACCGCATCGGAGCCGTGGCAGGCGTTGCGCTCGATGTTGGTGCCGAATTTTCCGCGAATGGTGTTCTTGGGAGCCTTTTCCGAATCGGTCGGGCCCATCAGCTTGCGGTATCTTTCAATGGCGTTATCACCTTCAAGAATGCTGACAATAATAGGACCGCTGGTCATGAACTTCAGAAGGCTCTTGAAGAATGGGCGCTTGGTATGAACATAATAGAAACCTGCCGCCTGTTCTTTTGTAAGATGCACCATCTTGGTGGCGACGATCTTAAGACCGGCTTTTTCGATCATACCCAGTATCTGTCCGGCATTTCCGGCTTCGACCGCATCGGGTTTGACTATGGAGAGAGTTCTTTCGATTGTGGACATAGTGGACTCCTTTCGTATTATTCAGTCGCGTGATTGTCCGTATTGCTTTCTGCCGTCAATATAAGCATCTCCGCCGTAAATGTCATTAACCACCACAGCGGGAAAATCCTCAACTTCGAAACGCCACACACCTTCGGGTCCCAGTTCCGGGTAAGCGATGAGCTCGGCTTTTTTTATGCACAAACTCAACAGTGCGCCGCAGCCGCCCAGTGTCGCCAGATAAACCGCCTTATGCTTCACGCAGGCGTCTTTGACGGCCTGATTGCGCTCGCCCTTGCCCAGCATGCCTTTCAGTCCGTGTTCAATCAGCAGCGGCGCATAAGCGTCCATGCGACCGGCGGTTGTCGGTCCTGCCGAACCTATTGGGCGTCCCGGCTGAGGCGGCGTCGGGCCGACGTAATATACCAGCGCGCCCGCCAGATTGAAAGGAAGTTCGCCACCTTCATGCAGAGCTTCGACAATGCGCTTGTGTGCCGTATCGCGTGCCGCGTAAATAATGCCATTAATCAGTAAGGACTGACCGCTGTGCAGGCCGCCGATTGCATAATCAGTCAGTGGTGCGCTTATCCTGATCTGGCTCACAGCTCCACCTCCCCGCGCCGGTCGGAATGGCAATTAAGATTCACCGCCAGTGGCAAGCTGGCTATATGGCAGGGTTCAAGCTCCACATGTACACCCAGACAGCTTGTGGTTCCGCCCAGTCCCAGCGGTCCGATCCCCAATCTGTTAAGACGCGAGAAGAGCTCGCTTTCGAGTTCGGCCAGTTGCGGATCGTGGTTATGGCAGTCAAGACTGCGGCGCAGAGCATACTTCGCCAGCCAGGCGGCACGTTCCATATTACCGCCTATACCTACACCCACAACCACCGGCGGACAGGTACTGGCTCCGGCCATGCTGACGATATCAACTACGGTGTCAACAACACCCTGCCTGCCATCGGACGGTTTCAGCATGCGCACAGCGCTTTTGTTTTCAGCTCCACCGCCCTTAGCCAGATATGTTATTCGCAACCTGTCACCGGCGACGGGAATGTAATGGATTACTGCTGGCGTGTTGTCGCCTGTATTGGCGCGGGTGAAGGGATGACAGATGGACTTGCGCAGATATCCACTCTTATAGCCTTCGCGCACACCGGCATTAACAGCATCACTAAGCAAGCCGTCAGTGATATGCAGCTCCGCACCGACTTCGACAAAGAAAACCGCTGTGCCGGTGTCCTGACAGAGCGGCAGGCGGCATTCATGCGCCACACGGGCGTTCTCTTCGATGCGCCCAAGAAGCATGCGGCCATTTTCAGAGGCTTCCAGCCTGCGTGCCTTGGCAATGGCTTCAAGCACATCGGCGGGCAGCTCAAAATTGGCCTTGCAGATGGTCTCGGCCACCGCTCGGCTGATTGTTTCACATGAAATTTCGCGCATCTGATCTTCTCTCTGTCAGAAGTCTCACGACATGAATTGTATGAATGGAAGCGTTTCTGTCAACGATATTATCAATATGAGGTTGTACCGCCTCAGTTAGAGAGTTCGATGTTCTCATACAGCATCAGGCGTTCGTTCTGCCCGGTCTTGACTTGCCCCGAGAAGCGATAGTTCTCCGTCACCCAGTTGCGGAAGGACGGAATGCCCCAGATACCACGAGTCGGGCATACTATTACCCAGCGCGGCGGCTCAGCCTGCAGACCGCTCATGAGTTTATCGACCGGCACCTGCCCGCTGCGGAAGATCATCGAGTTCGTGTCCAGATCCATCGTTATCAGACGTCCAGTCTGCATGGCGATGAGCGGCACGCTGGAATTATCACCGAAAATGCGCCCGGGGCGGCCCTCGCTGAATACCTTGAAACTGTCGGTCATGGGCGTAGGGTCTTCGGTGCGCACCTCGTGCCACAGATAAAGCGTTATGGAGTTATACCAGTCCCCCACTCGCCGCTGACTGCTGTAAAAGATTTTCTTTACGGCAGAGTTCATAAAGCCCGGCAACCAGGGCGAATCCTTCCAGGGGTATTCATACATCTTGCCGTATTCGTTCTTATAATAACCTAAACGACTTTCCAGCTTTTCACCCCAGACAAAACCGGCCAGAACCAGCAGCATCAGCGCCAGCAATCCTGCTGTAGAGGTGAGACTGCGTTTACTGCGACGCAGGTCGGCCAGAGCTTTGCGTGCCATATCGACAGCCTGCCGGATGAAGACTACCGACATAATCGCCATGAATGGCAGCATGGGTTGCATATAGTATGTATAAACGCGGCTCAGATATTTCAGCGCCAGCGCTTCGACCGCCAATACCGTGATGCAATACAGAGCCAGTTCGTGCAGCTTGGAGAAAGCGAAGTTCTTTTCCCGGCGGCGCTTGTAAATGTATGTCAGCGCCAGCCAGAAAAAGGCAATAAGCGCCAGAACCAGCAGATGATACTCGTTCCAGAAAAAGCGAATCACCGCCGAAGCGCCTTCGCGTTCCATGGCAGGTTTGTTGAAGTGATAACGGAAAACCGGCCCGAAGTATTTTTCGCCCCACAGAATAATGCACAGCAGGTGCACACCCAGTGTTACTCCGGCGCAGGAGGCCCAAAGTTTCCAGACTTTAAGTTTGTATTTGACCGTTGCGACTAAACATACGAACGCCACGGCTGGAATAATGTGAAATCCGATCAGAGCGGCAAGGGCCAAAGCTATTCCGGACAAAATAAGTCTGCCGTCCAGCAGCAACATCACCCCAGCCACAAAAGCAAAGGTAGTCCAGTTTATTCCGGTAAAGTGTGACGAAACGCCTAACCAGTCATGTGAAAAAGCCAGCAGCAGCGGACCGACGGCGGCATACAGGCGTGAAAACCCAGCCCGGCGCAGAGCATAATAGACCAGAATCATACACAAGAAAGCCGGCGCGATGCTGCCCAGCTTGCCCCACAGTGGCGTATATGGATGCAACCACATCCAGAAAGCCGCTATTACAATGTGCAGTGGAGGATGAGCAAAAAAGAAATCGCTGTACGGCGCCAGACCGCCAGAGGCCATACGCCAGCCCAGATAGTAATAAATGTTCTCGTCACCGGCACACGGTGCAGCAGAATAGGCTTTGAAAACCAGAAAAACCAACAATCCCGGCAGGAGCGCCGCCGCCTCGCTCGCAAGAGCGACCAGCCTGTCTTTTACAGAATTCATCGGGGCAGAGCCTTTCACTTTTCACTTGCTTAAGGATTATATCCCGTTTGCAGACAATAACATATATCGCTGCGCTTTTAATTCTATTTGTTGCATTGGCGGGCCGCATATATTAGAATTTAACTGTGAGATCTTGAGGCCGACCCGATTGCCATCTGGATTCGACCCCAAAAGCATAGTGATAATAAGACGTTATGGTTGAGGCAATTTTGCTTTCAACCTTCATTGTAAAATGTAAGTTTTTCAAGTGAGATGCTAATAGTGCCGCGTTCCGTCAGTGAGAACAAACAGGAAGTAGTCAGACGGACTGAAAGAATAATTCAGACTTATCTGAAGTACTATCCCAACCACGACACTGCCCGCATCGAAAAAGCTATTTATTATGGCGAGCTTTTTCATCGCGGCCAACTCAGGCGCTCGGGCGATCCTTATATATTCCATCCTCTGGTAGTAGCACAACTCTGCGCCGACATGGGTCTGGACGAAAGCTGCATAGTTTCGGCCATGCTGCACGATACGGTTGAAGACACTGTGGCTACCGAAGATAAAATCAGCGAGCTTTTCGGGCCTTACATCGCCGATATTGTCACCGCGTTGACAAAAATCCGTAGCGTTTCCGCCGCATCTAAAGAGCAGGATCGTCAGTCCAGCGTTAAAAAGATTCTCAGTGCCGCTTCGCGTGATATCCGGCCCATGCTGATCAAAATATATGACCGCCTGGGCAACATGCTCGAAATGGATCACATGCCCGAAGCGCATCAGAAGCGCGTCTCAAAGGAAACAATCGAAGTCTACGCCGTTCTGGCGCAACGACTGGGCATGTACCAGGATTATCGCAGCCTGCTGAATCTTTCGCTTAAATACCTTTATCCGGCGGATTGTATGCGTATTCAGGAGAGGCTCGACGAGCACTTCCGCGAACGCAGCGAGAAAGTGCAGCATTTTATAAATCGTTTCAAGCAGGATGTGAAGACCTATAACATAGAGGCGGAAATCATTCCGCTCTGGCCCGAACCGGCGGATTTTTACCGCGAAACCGAAGGCTGGAATCCGAATGTTGACATCCGCGTCAAATTCCAGATCATCATCAACAACATTATCAGCCTTTACACAACACTGGGCTTCCTGCATCAGACTTTTGTGACAGTGCCGATGGCGGTGAAAGATTATGTGGCCAACCCCTTAGCCAACGGCTACAAAGCGCTTAAAACCAAACTGGTGCTTAACAACGAAATATACCGCTTCGAAATTGTTACTCCCGAAATGAAGGAAGTCAACGAACGCGGCGTAATATACAACTGGAAACAGAACGCCAACCGCCTTTCGTCATACTATACCAACTACATGAACCTGCTCGGCGAGCTTTTAGCCGACGATGAAATCCGCATGGACGAAGTGTTGTCGCAGACGCAGGTGGCCGGTATGGCGGTTTATTCACCGCGTAAAGACCTTTACATCATGCCTGAAGGCTCAACCTGTCTCGACTTCGCATACGAAATCCACCGCGAGATCGGCAACACGGCCCGCGCTGCCATAGTCAATGGCATTGAAAGAACGCTGGAGTATACGCTGCATTCTGGTGATGTAGTTGAAATCAGCATCGATAAGAGCATTCAGCCTTCTGAGTCCTGGCTTAAAATGACCGTCACGCCCAAAGCTCATGCCGCCATAAGGCGCGAAATACGTCGCCGCACCCAGGAACGGGCCTCCGAGTTGGGAAACGAGTTGTGGGCGCGCGAAATCGAAAAATACGGACTCGATCCCGATACTCTGACCCAGAGTTCGGACTTCATCAGAATACTCGAAAAGCTGAAGCTGACGCAGACTGAGTTTTTCCGGCGCGTAGCTTATCGCCAGATCATCCCGGCGCATTTTATCGCAGCCAACAGCATAATAAGCCGCGACCGCATCCGCAGTCAGTATAAAGCCGAGCGCCAGTCTATTCGTCAGAAGATCTTCAGCGCGCTAAGTTCGGCTCAGGAAGAAGTCTTGAAATTCGACCGCAACGATGTTTTCATCAAATATGCCAATTGCTGCAACCCGATTTTCGGCGATGACGTAGTTGGCGTAGTGGACGAAGGCACCGGTATTACAGTTCATCGTGAGAACTGCCCGGAACTGAAAAACATATCGGCAGAAAAACAGATCGCAGTCAACTGGGACGACGACAAACCCATCAAGTCGGCCACACTCAATCTGCATGTCGGCGACCGCAAGGGCATACTGGCGCAGATTCTCCAGGTGGTGCGTAAGCGCGGCATCAACCTTGGCGAGTTTAACGCATACACCGTTGGCCGCGAAGCCTTTATGAAACTGCAACTGGAAGTCAACAGCCAGCGAGACCTGATGAAGCTGGTAAACGATCTGCGCCGCATGGACGGTATCTTCTCCATCACTCGGGAAGACTGATAACCTCCTTAAAATATCTGGAATCCATCTTAAAACCACTTTTCTGTCATCCTGCACGCAGCGAAGGATCTCTCTCGAGCCTTGATTCAGCCTCAGATTCTTCGCTTCGCTAAGAATGACAGGCGTGCAAGACACAGGTTTTGAGACAGCTTCTAGCATAAAAAAAACTCCTTCATTATCGAAGGAGGTTTTTATTTCACTGGATCTTAAGCTTATTAAAGCAGGAAAAGCAGCGTAATCAGTCCGAAAAGCGGAATCAGTATGCCGATGGAATAGAGCATGTAACCGCCGAATGACGGCATCTTTACGCCCGCTTCTTCTACAATGGACTTTACCATGAAGTTCGGTGCGTTGCCGATGTATGTGTTTGCTCCCATAAAGACCGAACCGATTGAAATCGCAATAAGTATCTTCTCCGGCACGCCGGTCGAGGCTACACATGCCACACCTTCAACACAGGCGTTAAGTCCCTGACCAAGCGACATGAATGTGACATATGTAGGTGCGTTATCCAGGAATGATGAAAGCGAACCGGCCAGCCAGAAGAACTGCCAGGGCTGATCGACTCCAAAACTGGCACCATTGGCTTTGAGCAGGCAGATGGCCGGCAGCATGGTTACGAAAATACCGGCAAACAGCACTGCTACTTCGACGATAGCGGCGAAGGTAAACTTGTTACGCTCACGCGGTGTGAGGTCATTCGCGTTGCTGCGCGCCTCCTGTTTACGGCGGTCGAGCATGTAAGACAGAATCGCCAGACCGATCATGACAGGCTCGCGGAACCAGGTCAGGTTGACTGACATGCCTTCGTATTCCTTAAGCAGAACGACCGACGCTATAACACCGCCCAGCAAAAGGAAATTGATCTTTCCATAAAGGCGCAGAGGTTCGACACGCTGTTTGTCCAGCAGTTTGTCGCGCAGGCTTTCTTTGCGGAAGGCTATGGTATCCCATACAAAGAATATCACCAGCAGTATGGACAGCATGGTAAACCACTCAACCCACAGACGCAGAGTCCAGAAGAAGGGTACTCCGCGCAGGAATCCCATGAATAGGGGTGGATCGCCGGTCGGAAGTAACGCACCGCCGACATTTGCTACTATAAAGATGAAAAAAATGTAGATGTGGCGCACATGATGGCGTTCCGAGTTGGTATGCAGCATCGGACGGATAAGCAGCATGGCCGCGCCGGTAGTTCCGATGAAGCTGGCGATCAGACCGCCAATGGCCAGAAAGATGGTGTTGACTACCGGTGTGGCGCGCAGATCGCCTTCAAGATAAATACCGCCAGAAATGGTGAAGAGAGCCGCCAGCAGTATAATAAAGGAATAATATTCATGGAAAATTGAGACTACCGCCGCCGGACCGTGATCGACTGAAAACATGAAAAACAGGAAAACCGGTAGAGCGCATATGAAGGAGATGATCCCTTTGTGTGAATTATGTTCCCACCAGTGCCCCACCGCAAGCGGCAGAATGGCAATGCACAGGAGTATCGCTACGAATGGAATTATCGTCCAATACCCCAGGGTGTGACCGATCTCCGCTTCCAGATTGCCTTCACCATGACTCAGAGCCATTATGAAAAACGCAATAAGCGCTGCAAGGAGAGCGGCAATAACACCAACGCCCATCCATGTCTTTTTCATGTCAAAAACCTTTCGCGTTCAATCTTTACGAATGGATTGCACACACAAATCAGCGCTTAATAATACTATCTGATTTTACATTTCCCAAAATATTCCGGTTTAAAAATTCGGCATCGTCGAAAATTCTTGCATTTTGCTGCATGACGGATATTTTGTAGGGCAAGGTCTTTACATAGAATATATATCTGAATGCAACTGCGGAACGATTCCCGCCATATTGAAACGAGTGTAACCGGATGTCGAAACAGGAAGAAACTTATCTTAACAAGATGCAGAGCGGCCAAAACGGCAAACCGCTTAATCCCATAGCGCTGTTTGTGCTGGGAATGCTGGCCGGTCTGCTTATTTACTGGCTCTTCATAGATACCAGCGATAATGTCTGCGAGGAAACCCAGCCGGTCGCCGACGAAAAAACAGACGCCGAAGCTCAGCAGCCCGCAGTTGGAACAGATCCGGCTGCCAATATGGCCGCTCAGCCGCCGCTGGCTGCCATCCCGACCCCTCCGCCGCCGGATGCTCTGCCGGAAAATGTGCATTATGTCGGCGGGGATATCGAACACTCGCTTTATCGCAGCGTGGCGACGCGCTTCCCCGAAGACGACGCCTCCAAGCTTTTAGCCGAAAAAATATCGGCACATATAAAAAGACTGCTGGTTTTCGATCTTGACACTACAAGGCAATTGCGCAAGGGCGACCATTTCGACGTAATTTACCAGGAAACAGAGGAAAGCACGGACGGTCTGCGTGTTCTGGCGGTGCGTTACAAGAGCCAGTATCATTTCAAGACTTTCGAATCCTACTACTACAGACACGAGGGTCAGGATTTCGGTCACCACTATGACGGCGAAGGTGTGGAATCTCAGGAGCGCCTTAAAAACGGCCCGCTGAAAGACTATGAAGAAGTCACTTCTCTGCTGGCGGACCGCCGTCCGCGGCATGATGGAGTGGATCTTAAGGCTCCCATCTGGACCAAAGTTTATCTGCCCTATGATGCCAGACTGAACCGCATCAACTGGAACACTCGTTACAACGGCAACTGCGCCGAGTTCACTTATCTGCACGATGGCATGAAGATGATACTGCTGCATCTGGAAAAGTTCCCGGATGGAATCACGGCGGGAAAAACCTACAAAAAGGGCACGCATGTCGCCAATGTCGGCAACACAGGCAGATCTTCGGCTTCGCACCTGCATTACCAGATCGAAACCCCGGCAGGCAAAGTTATAGATCCATTCAAATATCACGGTTCCACTCGTCCCAAGCTGGAAAGCCCGCAGTTGGAAGAGTTTAAAGAAATGGTCGAAAAACTGCGCACACAGATGGACAATGGCAAAGAACAGGCAGCGGCAGAAGTCGAAAAGCAGGCCGATGCAGCAGCAGCCGAACCAGTCCCTGCCGCCGGGCAGCAGCCTTAACGCGCTGATTGCACCAGTAATTAAAACGGGCGAATCCAGAGAGATTCGCCCGTTTTTCTTTGTGTGAAGAACAAAAAGTGCTTACGCCTGCCCTTTCATAAGCACTTCAGCTATCTGAATGGCGTTCAGCGCTGCGCCTTTGCGCAGGTTATCTGAAACTACCCACAGGTTTATGCCGTTGGGAATGGATTCATCTTCGCGTATGCGCCCCACATATGAAGGATCGCGGCCCGCACCCTTTATGGGCATGGGATAGAGATTCTGCGATGGATCGTCCACCACTTTGACGCCGGGAGCATGACTTAACAGTTCGCGCACTTCGGCGGCACTGATTTTCTTATGAGTTTCAATATTCACCGACTCGGCATGAGCCGAAACAAAAGGCAGGCGCACACAGGTTGAAGTGACGGCGATGGATTCGTCGCCCATGATCTTTTTTGTTTCCCAGATCATTTTCATTTCTTCTTTGGTATAGCCGTTGTCCATAAAAATGTCGATCTGCGGAATTGCATTGAAAGCTATCTGATGCGGAAATTTACGCGGCATTATGCTTTCGCCATCAAGCACCTGACGGGTCTGCTCCAGCATTTCGTTTATGGCGCTGCGACCAGCCCCGGAAACAGATTGATAGGTTGAAACGACGATGCGTTTCACACCCACTTTGTCGTATATGGGTTTAACGGCCAGAAGCATCTGAATGGTGGAACAATTCGGGTTGGCGATGATACCCTTATGCCTGAAAATCTCCTGCGGGTTTATTTCCGGCACTACCAGCGGTATCGCAGGATCGCGCCTGAAGAAACTGGTGTTGTCAATCACTACTGCACCGGCTTTGACTGCATGCGGAGCGAATTCTGCCGAAACAGAGGCTCCGGCAGAGAAAAGCGCTATATCCACACCAGCGAAACTCTCCGGTGTTAGTTCCTTAATGGCGATGGGTTTGCCTCTGAACATAAGAGTCCTGCCGGCAGAACGCTTTGAAGCCAGAAGGGTGAGTTCTGTCAGCGGGAAATTCCGCTCTTCCAGGATGGAAAGCATGGTCTCTCCGACCGCGCCGCTGGCTCCTACTATGGCGACATGTATCTTATTTTCGGCATTCATTACATAAATCTCCTGGCCTCTTCAGGCTAAGGTCTGATGCAAGAAATCCTCTTCTGCAAATAAATAGCAGTAAGGCCCGAATTTTTCAAGTATTCATACAACACAAAAAAACTTTGATTTCACGTATTTAAAACTGGACATAAAAGCGCGCTGCAAGATAGAATTTGCTGAAAATTGTTGTCGTTTTCAAGGCGAGGAAGGCAAGATGGATGTAAGTTGCCCCCGTTGTAAAGTCACTTTCGATGCTGGAGATTTACCTCCCAGCGGACAAAAAAGGCTGACCTGCCCAATTTGCCGCGCTTATTTCGAGATAAATTACCAGATCCAGATTATTCCTGGCGATCTGCGCGAAACGCCGAAAACCGGTGTGCCTGCGTCGGCTCCGACGCCTGCGCCACAGCCGGATGCAGCCGCAAAGAAGCTCGAAGAAGAGCATCGGCTGGCTGAAGAAGCTGAACGTAAGCGTAAGGAAGAAACCGAGCGTAAGCGCAGAGAAGACGAGAAGCGTCTCGCCGAAGAGATGGAGCGCAAGCGCAAGGAAGACGAGCGCCGTCTCGCCGAGGAAATGGATCGCAAACGCAAAGAAGACGAGAAACGTCTCGCCGCAGAGGCCGAAGCCAGACGTAAAGAGACCGAGCGCAAGCTGGCTGAAGAATCCGAACGCAAACGCAAAGAAGAAGAGCGTAAACTGGCCGAAGAGGCCGAGCGTAAGCGCAATGAAAACGAACGCAAGCTGACCGAAGAGACCGAGCGTAAGCGTAAGGAAAACGAGCGCAAGCTGGCCGAAGAATCCGAGCGTAAGCGTAAAGAAGAAGAAAAGAAGCGCAAAGAAGAGGAAGAGCGCAAGCGCAAGGAAGAAGAGAAAAAGCGCCACGAAGAAGAAGAACGTAAGCGCAAGGAAGAAAAAGAAAAGAGAAAGCGCCTCGAAAAAGAGGAGCACGATCATAAGAAACACAAAGACAAGGATAAGGACAGGGACCATAAAGAAGCAGGAAAAGTCCCACAGGTACAGGTCGCAGTAAAGGTTCTCGAAGAGAAGAAACATCACGAAGAGGAAAAGAAGAGCACTCCGGCAACATCGGCCACAACAGCTAAGCCCGAATACAAGCTGGTGACCAAGGAACTCTCCGAACGCGAAAAAGGTCACTTCAAAGAAGAAATAGCCGATTTCTTCGATTCCAAACCATCCTCACTGGAAGACTACCCCAGCGTCCGTGAACATGTCGATTTTACCGATCTCGACCAGGGCACTCCCGAAGCTGGTCGCCATCACTGGATGTGGATCGGCATAGCCATGTTCCTTATTTTCGCCGGCGGTACGGCTACTGCGGTTTTCATCAGTTATAACGTCAGCGAACGTCACGAGCGTGAACGCAGCGAATGGCAGGAGTTGACCTTCCACGAAGAGAAAACCGAAGTCGTAAATTCACATCAGCCGAAATCGCTGGATGATTTGCCGCAGGAAGTATTGCCGGCTGAGCCGACCGAACCGGAACCTGCGCTGGAAGAAGAAGCCATCGAAGAAGTTCCCCCGACAGAAGAGGAACTGGCTGCAATAAAGCGCGCTGAAGAAGAAGCCAAAGCTATGGCTGAAGCTCAGAACGCGCCGGAAGATACTCAGGCAGTCGCCCCGGAACCGCCCGCAGATACCGAAGCACAGAAGGCCGCTGAAGAGCAGAAGCAGAAAGAAGCCGAAGCAGAAAAGGCGACTGAAGAGCAGAAGAAAAAAGAGGCTGAGGCTAAGAAAGCTGCTGAAGATAAGCAGAAAAAAGAAGCCGAAGCAAAAAAAGCTGCCGAAGAACAGAAGAAAAAAGAGGCTGCCGCCAAAGCTCAGACTCCACCCCCGGCTCAGACTCCTCCGGCTGAACAGAAAGCCGCCGAGAAAGCGCCGACAGCGATGGATCACTACAAGCTGGGCAACACGCATCTTATGAACCGTGAGTTGGACGATGCTGTAAAAGAATTCACTACCGCGCTATCGCTCGATTCGAAGTTTGCTCAGGCTCATCGCAGTCTGGGAATTACATACGCCACCAAGGGTGACCGCGAGAGCGCAATAAAGCATTACAAGCGTTATCTGGAACTGGCGCCTAACGCGCCTGATGCCGATCAGGTACGGAAGATAATCGGTGAATAACAGAATCGAAGAGTATTCGAAGCGAACAAATAAAAAAGGGACGTCACCAGGTCGTCCCTTTTTTATTACCGCCTCCATAATTAAAAATGCCATTCTGGATCTGCTTTATCCGCCACGCTGCGTATCTTGCGGGCGCTGGATGGGCAGCAACACATCGTGGCTGTTTTGTGACGACTGCAAGGAAATGCTGGAATTCATCAGCGAGCCATACTGCGCTCACTGCGGCATCGCTCTGGTTGAAGAATCGGAAAGCTCTTTATGTCCGCGCTGCGAAAACGAAGCCGATTTGCCGCCAGGCTTGACACTGCGCTCGCTGATGCGCTTCGACGGACCAATTCAGGAGATGCTGCATGCGGTAAAATACCGTCAGCAGTTGATGCACTGGCCGTTCGGTATCAGCGCTGCTCTGGTAGAACTCCTGCCACTGGCCGACAGAGACAGGATACTGATAACTTCGGTTCCGCTGCACAGAAACAAACTGCGCGAACGCGGCTTTAATCTGCCGGACAATATAGCCGCCACCATGGCTCGAAAGGCACATCTGCCTTTTAAGATCAATCTTATCGAGCGAGTGCGCGACACCGAAAGTCAGGTCGGCAAAACGCGGCCCGAACGTCTGGCGAACATGTCCGGCGCTTTCCGCTTTTTGGGTAAAGTCCCCGCCTCGGACAGGCTGATAATTATTGTGGATGATGTTATAACCACCGGCGCCACCATGGCCGCAGCAGCAGAGCCGTTTCTGGCGAACGGCAACCGAGTTCTGGGCATCTCTCCCGCCCGCGCATACTGAAAGTTCAAGCTTTATTTCACCATGATGGCGCTGAGCGTTGAAGTGTATACCGGATGCATCAGATCGTTTACCAGCAGGTAGAATGTGCCGGAGTATGAACCGGCAGGGTTGGCGCCGATAGAGACGTTCGCCGTCCAGGCTGCACCGATGTTCAGAATATACGGGAAGCCGACTGTGGTGCTGCTGTAAAATGGATCAGTAGAAGCCTGATTCATCAGCAGCACAGCCTGAGACCCACCATTATTGACGATAAGAGATTTCATCCCTCCAGTTACAGGCACACCACCCAAATCGGTTGCTGCCGGCACATTTATAATAGCTGGAGCCAGCGGGCAGTTCAATTCCAGCAGGTCCAGAGGCAGTATGGGATTACTGACAGGCACAGGCTGGGGAACAACTATCGATGGGAACCAGTCAAAATGGAAAACATCGTCGGTATATTCCTCGGCAGCGCAGCGATCTATCCACATTGAAACAAAATATGTGCCGGGAGGAATGGAATCCAACTCCACGACGTAACCATTTGCTTCGGCGGCGACACGCCTGAGGGCAATTACATTTTTCATTGCCAGATCGAGGCTTTCAGGAACCATGTTAGTCAAAACGGCAAATACATGCGGAACGTAGTTAGTGCCCGGGGTCACTCCCGGATCGATTTCAACATTGATTTTTTCTACTACTCCAAGATCTGCTGAAACACCGGCCCAGATGTTGAATTCGTTCTCAGTACCGCCTGTTATCAATTCCGGACCCTCGACCGCCCAGTAAAAATTGTCAGGGAAAAAATATTCGCTTCCGGCAACAGTTTTAATCAGCACCACAGCCCGGTAATGGCCGGGAGGAACATCTTCGAGCGCATACTTGTGCGTAATATAACCCCCACTGTCCATCTGACTCACAAAGTTTAATATATGCGCCATATTCTGCGACCAGACCGGCTCATCGATGTTCTGCAAACCTACCTGCATCTCCAGCGCAGCGCCAGCAACTCCCACATGAATAAAGCAGGTGACGAAGGACATAACGACCTCAGCCTCGACGAGGTCTTCGTCTGTATTTTCGATTGCGTCATCATCCGCGTCCAGATCATATTCAGAAACATCGGCGCTTTCAAGGTCTCCGTCTGGCGAATTGTCTCCGTCTGTAGGAATGTCTCCGTCGGATTCCACATCGAAATCTCCGGCAGCGCCTTCCTCGTCGCCGTCAGTCGATTCCTCTACAACATTTACCCGGAAGCTGCGATACATGCCGGTCTCGCCGTTGTCCTGACGCAGGGCGATGATGAAAACCAGCTCTGCACCTATATCCAGTTCCTCCGAAAAACTGCCTTCCACCACAACCATGGAGTCACTCATCTGTTTGCCGCTTATCGTGACAGCCTCTGTGAAATATTCGCGGTAACCCGGACTGTGCGGAGTGCTCATAATGGCGCTTTTTATAAGCTCGGGCTTATAAAAAGAAGTTCTCAGATTAAGTCTGAAATTGCCGCCCGGAATGATTTCGACCGGATAAGTAAAGGAGTCAATCTGCGGAGCCGTCTCAGACATGCTGCCTTCCGGTCTGCCGCTTTCATGGTATTCGTCGTCGAAGAGGTTTACCTTTTCGAGTGTTTCATCCTGTACGGCTTCAGCGATAGTCAGCTCAATCTCGACATACTGACCGGTGACGCCTTCGTCGTTCTGAAGAGCCAGCTTGAAGGTAAATTTCTCGCCAACCAGTTTTTCGTCTGATCCCAGCCTTCCGACCATATCGAGCCTGATTGCTCCGTTATCTTCGAAGGCCAGCACGTCGACCAGAATGTGTCTGCTGGCACCATAAACGAAAACAACTGCCTTCTTTATAGCGGCAGCATCCTCGTAATCGCCAACAAGCGTAATGACAAACCCGGTATTAATGGCCATGCCGCCGGGGACATCGGCGCTCTTGAGTTGCGGAGCCGATTCTCCAGCCTCTCCTGCCGGCGGTGCTCCATCCTGTATCTCGTCCGAATCGAATTCGAGGGCGTCTGTCATTCTGTCTTCAAGACTCTGCTGCAACCCACCCAGATCGTCTCCTGAACTCGAACAGGCAGCAGACAGCATAAAAGCAGATATTATTAACAAACTATGGAAAAGCGCGCTTTTCATAGAAACCCTCCGCCATGAAGCAATATTTTCAATGCATATTCTTATATATGTTAATCCCAATCCGCACTTTCTGCAAATCGAATGCTGACGGTAATAATCATCGAAAGATGCCGATTCCAGCCTCCTGACCTGAACCAGTGGAAGATACTTTACCTTTGATTAAAACAGCTTATATTACTTGACTTGCATACAGGCAGAATGTTAGAAATTCCATCTGTCGAGATTCTTTGAAAATGTGCCGGAGTGGCGGAATGGCAGACGCGCTAGACTCAAAATCTGGTGTACCTTGCGTATGTGTGGGTTCAAGTCCCACCTCCGGCACCATTTTCTTTTCCTTCCAAAGAAATCAGTCTACAATTGAAAATTATTACTCTATTCAGGCACAGGAACACCATGAAGTCTGAATCGTGGTTATCCGCCCTTATGCGGAAGGAAATCGCCTTAACACTGTTCGCTCTGCTGCTGGTAGTTCTGTGGAGCGTGCTTTCCTGCGCTGAAGCCTACAAACCCGACGCCGTGGCCAATCTGGCCTGGCTGCATTCGATTCTATTCGATCATGATCTGCATTTCGGCAACGAATACAAAATACTCAAGCAGAGCATGTTTCAGGCTTACGCCAGCGAAACCGCCTACCGCGTCAATCCGCTGGGAGTCGGAGCAGCCATACTGCTGCTGCCTTTCTATCTGCTGGGCTTTGTGGGAACCTTTATTCATAATTACAATTCGGTAAATCCGCTTGCATATGACGGCTTGAATATCATGTTCCGACAGGCGGCAGGACTGGGCGGCGCTTTTTATGGTGCGGCCACGCTCTTCTTATCGGCACGTATCGCCGCCTGTTTCGGCAGTCGCCGAACCGCTCTGTGGGCCGCCATGCTCACAGTTGCCGGAACCCCGCTGCTCTACTACTCTTCCATCGGCTCGTTGTATCCACACACGGCCACAGCCTTTTTAGTGGCGCTCTTCATCGACAGACTGCTTGTCGAACACAAAAACCTCTGGAACATAGTTTTTATGGGGCTGGTTGGCGGAATGATGCTCTGTGCTTCACTGCAATGCATTTTCATTCTGCTTTTGCTGCCATTAGCCTGGTGGCTGAACCGCAAATGGAGTATCAACGTCTGGATAATCTTTACAGCTTCGTTGCTGGTCGGCTTCATGCCACAGCTTTTTGTATGGCAGCGCATTTACGGCGCTCCGCTGCCCATCCGCGATCTGCTGATCTGGCAGGGTCAGGCGGGTTTCAGTCCGCTGCAAATGTTATTCTCAAGCCATCATGGACTGTTCATCTGGTCGCCGCTGCTGATATTTTCCTTCATAGGCTTTGGTCTGTTTTACCAGCGTCAGCGGCTGTACTCGCTGCTGTTGACGGCAGTCTGCCTGTTTTTCATATTAATAAATTC
>Ga0172375_10002407_pt1 | contig 29156 bp, 29 predicted proteins | sample LakKiv1m_FD_114537 | JGI IMG/M metagenome (GOLD analysis project Ga0172375, IMG submission 114537) | Freshwater microbial communities from Kabuno Bay, South-Kivu, Congo - kab_092012_11.1m | ecosystem: Environmental > Aquatic > Freshwater > Lake | place: Democratic Republic of the Congo... | reverse complement strand
TGACCGGCGCCGAAAACTTTGCAATCCTCCGGACTATCATAGACACTGCAATTAAAAACAAGCAGGATGTCTTGGGGGCCTTGAATGTAGTTGCACTTTATCACAGGGACTGATTAGTTACAATTCTTTTAAAGAATCCCACTGTCATGTCGAAAGATTCCTTCTCGCTGTATTTTGGAATAAATCCGAGGATATTTTTTGCTTTATCAGCGCTAAAAGTAAAATTGCTGCAAGTATAGGCAACTGCAAAACGCGTTAGTTTTGGACGGTAGCGGGAAATAGGACGAACCAGTTTTGCGAGAAGTTCTGAAAAATAACCTAATGAATATGCCATCCATTTTGGAATCCAGAGGTTCTCAGGCCAGATCCTGTAACCGGAACCTTCTACGAAGCGATCAAAGAATTTGAAGAAATTGGATGAAACTCCGTCGGTAATAAAGAATATATTCCCTGCAACGGCAGTATTCCCATTCCACAGGGCACTTGCGGCAAGTATATGCGCCCAGGCAATATTCCCAAGGTAAACATGCTGCGACTTTGCTTTCCCGTTGCCCAGTCGTATGTAAAATCCATTTTTAGCCATATCTATCAAGGAACCGATATGAAACCGATCCCCTTCCCCGTAAATATCGGCAGGGCGTAAAACACATGTTTTCAGTTCAACTCCATTTACGGCAATAACAATCTTCTCGGATAAATATTTACTCCGGCAATAACTGTTGGGATGTTTCCGCGGATATGGAATAGTTTCATTGATACCGGTCAGCGGCCTTCCTCCGAATATCGCGTCAAGCGAACTTGTATAAATAAGAAAGCCGACTTTTTGTTCGAGGCACCCTCTGATTACATTTTCAGTTCCTGAAACATTCACTGCGTTTATCTCCTGGTCTGATTTCGTTCCCCAGTCGACAATTGCAGCGGAATGAATAACGATATCAATATCATGGAATGACTCTGAAACCTGACCGGCATTACGAATATCTCCTTTTATCCAATGAATGCGTGGATCAGCGATGCCTTTATACTCTGTGATGTCGAAAATAATGATCCGGGCAGGGGTAAACGGTGAGTCAACTGCTAAAAGTTCTTTGACAATTGCTTTCCCAAGGAATCCTGATCCTCCGGTAATCAGTATTTTGGGCAACTGAGAAGTATTCTTGTGTTCTGTTAAACCGAGGTTCATAAAAGCCGGTCATATAAAAAAACCTTGCAATTTAACAGTTTTTTCATGTACCGGCAAAACACTGCACCTGTTTGCATTATAACATCTTTTTGAAAAAACTTGCTAAAAAAATAATGAAATCTTTTATAAGGTGTATAGCACTTTCCAATCAAGGTTGGCAAGACAATACGAGAAGGTAAATGATACCAGTTAAGACCTTTTAATTATTCCGGTTTAAAAAATCAATGAGAAGAGAATTAAATTCCCGGGGATTAGTTTCCATCGGAATATGCCGGGCGGTCGGGATCACTTTTAATTCGGTATTTGGTGCAACCCGCATAATTTTTTTTGCATTTCGTAATGGTATCGTTTTATCCTTCTTGCCCCAGATAAGGAGAACGGGGAGCGTATTTAATCCTTCAGCGTGGAGGGATTGAATTTCCTTGGAATTTGCAATCAGGTTGATAACTGTCTCTGCAGAGCCATCGATTGACATAGGGACTATGAATTCATTGATCGTTGCAGTATCAGGAAAATATCCATAAATACTTTTCGCTTCCCTTCTGAAGTTGTTGAAGGACAGGTATTTGTTTTTTGCATATGAAAGCAGGAGTGATTTATAGAGTTTGCTGTTAGTCAGGTCGACTATAACGGAGTTAACATCCCTATTGTTGACAAATACCATTCCTGCAACTATTGTTAAGCTTTTAGTTCGGGCAGGTTGCATCAGGGCAACTGCTTCTGCGGTACCGCCACCCATCGAATGACCGACAATATTCCATTTCGTTGTATCGGAACCGTCAAGTTGTGTTAGCAGGTCCCAGATAAGTTTCGCACGGAAGCTTTGTGACTGGTTGAGAGAGGAGGAACGTTCACTATATCCGAATCCAGGCAAATCTATTGCAATGATCCTGTAGCCTGCTTTAACCAAAGTATCATAGGAGTTACGCCAGCAAAATGTAGCTCCGCAGAAGCCGTGTATCAGAAGTACTTTACCTTTTGGGTCGGTCAGATCAAAGTTCCATGTCCTGTAATGGAAAGTAACCGAATCGGTATCGGCGAAGTGACTGTTCTCATAAGGCTTTTGTGGCGGCTGGGCATTAGCGGAAAGCAGGTAACATGCAGAAAGAGTCAATAACAGCCTGTATTTGGTCATGGTTCAGTATATTTGCAGGTGCAAAAGTCTGTTTTTTTTTCTTTATATAAGATGTTAAAATCTTAAAATGAACAAATAAATACTAAAAATATTTCATGGAAAATAAAAAAAACAATCCCTATTTACCAATATACTTTTCTCTTGTTCTGGCCATGGGGCTATTGATAGGTATTGTTTTAGCAAGCAGAACGGGGGGGATTTTTTCTTTTGATACAAGAAAGGATAAATTGAACGAGGTTCTTAAATATGTTCGGGATAATTATGTTGATACATTTAGCCGGACTGTTCTTGAAGAGAAGGCAATCGAAGGTCTGCTTCAAGACCTGGATCCTCATTCCGCTTATATATCAGCTACTGAATTTCATGATGCTAACGACCCGTTGTTAGGGAGTTTTGAAGGAATCGGAGTTCAGTTCAAGATAGAAAACGACACTGTAGCCGTTATCATTCCGGTTTCAGGAGGCCCTTCAGAAAAAATCGGTATCCGTGCCGGTGACCGAATTATAAAAGTTGACGGTGTGAATATTGCAGGTATCAAGATATCCAATAACGAGGTAATGAAAAAACTAAAGGGGCCCAAAGGAACAGTGGTTAAAGTTTCCATATTCCGCCGTGGAGTTGCCGGAATCCTTGAATTTGCAATCACCCGTGATGTAATCCCGACCTATAGTATGGATATTGCTTATATGGCTGAGTCAGGAATCGGTTATATCAGGTTGAACAACTTTTCAGCAACAACGAATGAAGAAGTCAGCAATGCGCTCGAACACCTTATTTCAGACGGCATGAAAAGTTTAATCCTTGATCTCAGGGGTAATGGGGGAGGGTACATGCAGGCGGCCATTGATGTAGCGGATAAGTTCCTTCCGAAAGGAAAACTGATAGTTTATACTGAAGGAGACAATCATCCCAAGGAAGTGACTTATTCGAAGGGTAACGGATCGTTTGAGAAAGGTGATCTGGTAATTCTTATTGATGATTTTTCAGCTTCAGCCTCCGAGATTGTTGCAGGAGCAATCCAGGATAATGACCGGGGAGTGATTATTGGAAGACGGTCATTTGGGAAAGGACTTGTTCAGGAGCAGTTGAATTTTAAGGATGGCAGTGCGGTGAGACTGACGGTTGCACGATATCATACACCTACCGGAAGATGTATCCAGCGATCCTATAAGAATGGGATTGAAAGCTATAACAGCGACTATTATCAACGGTTCCTGAACGGAGAGTTGGAACATCCCGACAGTATCAAATTTGCTGATTCGCTTAAATACAGAACACCTGAAGGGAAGATCGTGTACGGAGGCGGAGGTATCATGCCGGATATCTATATTCCGATTGAAAAGGATTCCACGCTTACATTTTATAATGCAGTACTCAACAAGGCATTAATTTATCAATATGCTTTTGATTATACTGACCGCAACAGGATGCAGTTAAACCGCTATAAAACTATTGACCAGTTTGACAGGCATTTTATTGTTTCCGACAAGATATTTAACGGATTTCTTGCTTTTGCCGAAAGCAAAGGAGTGAGACGTCCTCCAACAGATCAGGCAAGATCAGATAAAAATATCAAAGTAATGCTTAAGGCTTATATCGGAAGGAATATCCTGGATAATGAAGGATTCTATCCTATATTAAACACTATTGATCCTGTATTTTTAAAAGCGGTTATGATATTAAAGTCTCCTGAGCAATACCTGTCTGCCGGCAGGCAGGAGTCGGGGGAAGAAAAAAATTAATTTCCGAAACCAGTTTAAATTCGATTTTTTATTGTAATTTTGAATCAGTTTAAATAAGTATAATTTTAAAAACGTACAACAATGGTACATGAACTTCCAAAACTGCCATATGCATTAGATGCACTTGAGCCGTATATTTCAAAAAGGACGCTTGAGTTCCATTATGGGAAACATCACCAGGCCTATGTAAACAACCTAAACAAACTGATCATTGGGACTGAATTTGAGAATAAATCCCTTGAAGATATTATCCGGAAAGCGAGCGGGGGAGTATTCAACAATGGCGCACAGGTGTGGAACCACACTTTTTACTGGCATTGCATGAAGCCCAGGGGAGGAGGTGAACCTGGAGGAGCCCTGGCAGTGGCGATCCAGAAAAACTTTGGTTCTTTCAGCGAGTTTAAGGAAAAATTCTCCTCTGCAGCAGCGACTCTTTTCGGCAGTGGCTGGGCATGGCTGATAAAGAAGTCTGACGGTTCCCTCGAGATTATACAGGAGAGTAATGCAGGCAATCCCCTTAAGAACGGTGCAATGCCGGTTCTGACATGTGATGTATGGGAACACGCTTATTATCTTGACAAACAGAATGCGCGACCCGACTACATAGCAGATTTCTGGAAACTGATAGATTGGGGAGCTGTTGCAGGCAGATTGTAAAGGAGAAGTCTCAACTAAATATTCTATTCCACCGTAACTGACTTGGCAAGATTCCGGGGTTGATCGACATTGCAGTTACGCATGACGGCAATGTGGTATGAAAGAAGTTGCAAGGGAATTGTTGCAAGAATCGGGATCAGGATTTCTTCCGTATCGGGGATTTCAATATAATGGTCCGCCATTTTCTTCAGGGTTTCATCTCCTCGTGTGATAACGGCAATTATTCTGCCTTTTCTGGCTTTTACTTCCTCAATGTTTGAAATAACCTTTTCGTAGTTACCTCTTTTAGGAGCTATAAAAACGACAGGCATTGATTCATCGATCAAGGCGATAGGGCCATGTTTCATCTCGGCGGCAGGATATCCCTCGGCATGTACATAAGAGATCTCTTTTAATTTCAGCGCTCCTTCCAGCGCTACAGGAAAATTATAACCACGTCCGAGATACAATGAATTTTTTACATCTTTATAGATACTTGCAATTTTCTTGACCTGATCGTCAAGCTTCAGAATTGTTTCGACCTTGCCAGGTATAGTGTCCAATTCGGTAAGCAACTTGTAAAAATGAGATTGCGGGAGGGTTCCTTTCTTTTGTGCAAGTAATAAGCCCAACAATGTCAGAACCGACACCTGAGCCGTAAAGGCTTTGGTAGATGCAACCCCAATTTCGGGTCCTGCATGTGTATAGACGCCGGCATGGGTAGCACGGGCAATTGATGAGCCTACCACATTACAAATCCCCAGCACAGTTGCCCCTTTTGTCTTTGCCAGTTCTATGGCGGCAAGTGTATCGGCAGTTTCTCCTGACTGAGAAATAGCAATTACAACATCATTTTCAAATATGACCGGATTACGGTAGCGGAATTCGGAAGAATATTCTACTTCCACTGGTATACGTGCCAGGTCTTCAACAAGATATTCACCAACCAGTGCGGCATGCCACGAAGTACCGCAGGCTGTCATGATAATCCGGTTTGCATTCAGAATCTTTGGTACAAAGTCGCGGATCCCTCCAAGTGTAACAATTCCGGAATCAAGATGCAGACGCCCTCGCAGACTGTCGCGTATGGACCTCGGCTGTTCAAAAATCTCTTTAAGCATAAAATGGTCAAATCCGCTTTTTTCGATCTCACCCAGACTCATTTCAAGTTTCTGAACATAGGGTGTTTTATCTTTATTCCTGATGGTTTTTATTTTCAGTGGTTTATTTCTTTCAATGATAGCGATCTCTTCATCATTCATGAAAACTACATTCTCGGTATATTCGATGATCGGTGTAGCGTCGGAGGCAACAAAAAATTCATCTTTCCCAACTCCTATGACCATCGGACTTCCTTTCCGTGCGGCAATGATCTTGTTAGGACTTCCCTTTGAGAGTATCACGATGGCATAAGCGCCGATGACCTGGTTCAGAGCGATCCGTACGGCTTCTTCAATCGGGACCTTTTCATTTGTCTTGATATCTTCAATAAGATGAATCAGGACCTCTGTATCTGTTTCACTGCTGAACAGGTAGCCACGGTTTTTGAGCTCACTCCGGAGGACAGCGTAATTTTCAATGATCCCGTTGTGAATGATGGCAAGGGATTTATTTTGTGAGGAATGGGGATGAGCATTAAGGACGCTTGGCTCACCATGTGTCGCCCATCGGGTATGTGCCATTCCAATAGTTCCGGAGACATCCTTACCGCAAAGATGAGCTTCAAGCTCAGTGACTTTTCCTTTACATTTATAGATCTCAAGGTCAGTATTCAGCAGGCATATTCCTGAGCTGTCGTATCCTCGGTATTCAAGACGGTGCAATCCTTTGATCAGAATCGGATATGCATCCCTGGGGCCAACATAAGCGACAATTCCGCACATTATTTCATCATTTAATGATCAAAGATAACTGAAAAAATTATAATAACCGGGTATAGATCAATTTAAGTCTGAACCGGTTCGTCAAGGCACCGGGGATTGAAGGACTCGTCCCATTCAGCATAACACGGTATGGAGGCATATCAGTTTTGACCGGATTATTGACCAGGATATAAAGATCAAAACTCTCCGGATATGCATGCTGGATAACCTTCTGAATATGCTGGGTAATCCGGAAAAAGTAAGTTCTGCTTGATATGTTATAGGTTCCGCCAAAGTATTTCTCTCCTTCATTTTCATCGGGCAGAAAGCTGATCCTTCCGATACTATCCTGCCGGAACATAGTCAGTTGAGGCGGAGGAGCAAGGGTAGTATCAGTTTCCATGTTGGAAAACATTAAAAGGGCATCGTTAATGGCGATTACATGGTCTTTGCCGAAATCCTTCATATACGGGAAACTCAGTTTAAGCTTGACACCCCCCAATCCCTGTAAAAAAATCTGCTCGGATCCAAGTGCAGAATCATGGTTAAGGATTTGCCGTTTCAGGTCGGGGCTTGCATCCAGATAGTTATTATGGTCTATATAGGTGAACCGTGCTGCAGTTTCATCAATCATGAAATCATAGATAAGGGAATCACTTTCAGAATTATGAAAATAGATTTCCACACGAGATGTGGAGTTCCCTCCGCTGAAATTCAACAGAGCGCCGGCAGCATTTACGGGATTAGCTTCAACATAAAGACCTTTAAAGAAGTTTGCAAAGGCTATATTATCGGCAAGGACATCGGAAGGAGCATAAAGAATCTTATTTCCGAGATAGTTAGTGAATTTATTCAGGTTTATTCTCAGATGAGGAGCAATATTCGTCCCTGAAACTTTAACACTGTCCTTAGGATGTGGATAAAATGATTTATTGGCAAGGAGCGAAGGATATGTTGCAACCCGCTGGTTAGACCAATAAGTACTGTCAATGTTCAAATCCTGGCTGATCTCGTAAACTCTGATATTCTGCATTGTGGTAGTATCCCCGTAATAGCCGTTATAAAACAGAACAAGTACCAGGGAATCAAGAACAGGGTTTTGACCAAAGTAAGGGCTCTCAGATCCAAGGTGGACCTGTGAATAAAAGCCGGCTGTTGATTTCCCAAAGACAGGATCAAGAATGCTTCCGACAATGAAATTAGAACTTTCGTCAGTCCGGATCGAGTCATTTCTGACAGAAAAAGCAACAACTGTGCAGGTATCAGTCACCAGAACATTTAAAGTATCACTAGGAGGGAGGAGGTCGATCCCCAGTTCATAAGGATCTTTTTTACATGAGAACAAAGCCAGGATCAGCAAGGCACCAGTTAACAAAGATACCGGGAGCGAACTTAAGAAAGATTTCAAATGTCTTCTTTTAAATCATTGAGTTAATCGACAACAACCGATTCAATGACCAGGACCTCATCATAAAATTCATTGTAGGCATTGACATACCGGTCAGGCGGTTGATATTCCAGGAAAGGTTTATCTGACTCTTTAAGATATTCGACAATTTCCGGGTGAATTGTCGGGGAGCCTATGATGATGCCGTCAGAAAAATCAATTGCTGCCTTAATGATGTTAACGTAATTTGCCGTTTTATAGTGTTTGAGGTCTTTGACGGTGATACCTTCCAATTTTATTTTATTAATAAAGTCTTTATTCATAATATCGTCAAAGTCGTCATCATAAATGGAATATATCACCTTGGTTTCGCTGAAGAGTGGATTGTCACGGTAAGCTTTTTTAATATATAAAGGTACAAGGCTGGTCATCCATCCGTGGCAATGAACAATGTCGGGACCCCAACCGAGTTTTTTAACCGTTTCAAGTACCCCGCGGCAATAAAACACTGCACGCTCATCATTATCATTGAAGAATTTATTGTTTTTATCGTGAAATGTAAATTTCCTCTGGAAATAATCTTCATTGTCGATAAAATAGATTTGCATCCTCGCCTGCTGTATAGAAGCGACCTTTATTATCAGAGGATGATCGGAGTCGTCAATAATCAGATTCATCCCCGAAAGACGGATTACTTCATGAAGTTGATTTCTACGCTCATTAATATTTCCATAACGAGGCATAAAAGTCCTGATCTCCCTGCCTTTCTCCTGAATTCCCTGTGGCAGGTATCTTCCAATAATTCCCATTGGGCTCTCATTCAAATATGGAGTGATCTCCTGGGTAACAAACAAAACTTTCGCTTTTTCCATTATTCTTTTCTGTTTTTTGTCCCTTTTACAAATTCCGCTGCAAAGATACTAAATATTTTTCAGATAATTTCCAAATGAAATGTGTAAATAAATGATTGTTATCTATTTATCAATCTAAATAAAAATTGTTTAAAAAATGTCGCATTTGAGGTATCACCTTTTCTCCTGTTTGCTGATTAAGCTAAAATATTATATGGATAAAAAGGAGGGGAAAGAACTGATATAAATAGAAGTTGAAAATAAAACAGCAGCGGTGTTTTATTTTCAGGTAGTATGGTTAGCTTCCAAAATATTTAACCAGCCGTTAATCTCCTGACGGAGAAAAGGAGAAAAAAACAGTAATTAAATATATAATCGACAATGTTATGAAAAAAATAATGCTACTTTCAGTGATCGGAATGATCTTATTATCGGAAGCTGCGATTGCCTCCGTCAGCGTAATAAATGCCAGTCCCAGGACAGAGATCTGGGTTAAATTTTCATTAATATTACACAGGCCGAAGTTTGAATGTCTTACCGGTTTTGGTTTTTGTTTCAGTGTTAACGCCGGAATAGATAAAATGGGTAATCCGACTTTAAGCGGTTGCCCCGTAATGATGAGAATCAACGACAGGAAACAGCTCATAATCCAGGTCACTGAAGAAAATCTCAGGACATATGAGAATGGATCGGCATTAAGATATTTCAAGGGTCAAGTCAACATATCACTTGAAGATCCCACAGCCCTCAATCCGGAACTAGGCAGAGAACTCGGATCTACTGATCCTGTGATCATCCAACCCGGTATTTATCCGGTTACCTTTAGCAATGGTACCTATACGGTAACTATTCCTTTATAAGTAACGGACTGCCCTTTGCCGGAATCATTTCAACGATGTTCAGACATAAGGGCAGTTTTTCCCTTTAACTCTGGTCAATATGAAAAGAACAATATTTCTCACTGTTATTCCATTTTTCATTTTATGTGGTTGCAAACAAATTACAAAAATGAAATACGGTATTCGTGAACCCAAGGAAGAGTCACCTTCCAGCATAAAAGAGTTTATGAATAAAATGAACCAGCCAACGACGAACACATATATATTCAAAGATTCTTCTTCCTACTTTCATTGTCTGAACAATGCGACTTTCCGGGAAGATCTTGTGGGCTCTTTTTTCTTCACGGATAAGGGATTATTAATCAATTACAAGGATACATCCAAATGCAGATGGTCTGTTTTCGGTTTTATAAAGGGGCTCAGAAGTGATACCACATATCAGATCGACACAACATTCCGTTACCAGGATCTATTGCACCATATACGTCTTCTGGGAGTTTCAACTGATTCAGCTTATTCAGGAAAGGATTTTGATTATTTTATTGTCATAACCTGGGCAATTTTTCTGGGAAAGCTTAATGAAAGATTGTTTACTGCAGATGAGGCTGCATCGGAAAATCAAAAAGCGAGGATAAAGGTTATTTTTCTTAATATGGACATACAGGAAAGCTGGAATATACAGGATAACCAAAAAATCGTGATAAGGTAATAAGAAACCGCAGACGTCCCCTTATGGTTAATAATAACTTCATTTATTCATTACCAATACCTTCAGGTGAAATACAATTTGTTTATTGTAATATTATTGGTCGTTACCTGTTCGGTAAATTTTTCTGCATTTGGTCAGGCGATAGTCTGGCATGATACTGTTCCGTTAATCCGGTTAAGCGATTTTGTTGACGGGAAGCAGAATCTTATAAAATTCCGCTTCTTTCAGGAAGTTGACTATTCTGTGACTTTTTCAACTTTTCTTTTCCTTAACTGGAAGCATGAAAAGAACGCCAACCAATTGGCAATGCTGCAAAAAATCAAATATCAGACGATTTTTGACAATAACCAGAATTTCAGGATTATCAACATATTTCTCCACAACCTTGGATTCCAGATTTTTTTTGACAGCATAATCCGATTCCAAACTGATGATAATACTCTTGATACGCGGTTCGAATTCAAACTAATCAGAAATCTTACTTTTAATTTTATCTCAATTCTGAATACAAGATTTCTCAATGGTTATGATTATCAGACAGACAGTGTGGGATCACAAGTAAGGATTCTGAACTCTTCCTTTCTTACACCATTATTCTGGACCTTTTCACTGGGATTAGGATGGACATGTCCTGGATTCGGGATGGCTGGTCTCGGAATCAGTGCTGCAAAGCTGACGTTTATCCTTGATAAATCGGTTTATACTGAGCAGGCGGTTCCGATCTTTTATGGAGTTCCAAGCGATAAGGATTATCTGTTCGAATACGGGTTGTCTCTTCATATAGTTGTGGATAAGAATTTTCAGAACCGCATCAGATGGATCTGTGATATTCTGGCTTTTAAAAATTATAACAAACCGATTGACCTTACTCTAAAGAATCTCATTGATATAAAGATCAACAAGTTTCTAAAGACCAGCATTCAAACAAGAATATTTTATGAGGAAAGAGTATGTAAAAATTTCCAGCTTGAAAACATTATCTCCCTGGGATTTTTTTTACATCTGTAAACTCTATATCTTATTTTCTGATAAAAATAGCTTTTATAATGTGGGTGGCCATTTTCGGATTCTCCTTCAGGCGTCGTGTCGAATAACCAAACCATTGTTTTCCGAAAGGAACATAGACACGCATTGTGTGTCCTTTTTCAACAATTGATTTCCGCAATTCCGGGGTTACTCCATAAAGCATCTGAAATTCATAAGCGGACGGGGGAACCTTATATTTTTCAATCAAAGCATATGCCCCTTCGACCAGAGGTTTGTCATGAGTCGCAATTCCCGGATAGATACCATGTTTAAAAATGAAATCAAGATCTTCCAGAAAATGGTCATTTATCTCCTGGTATTTTTTAAAGGAAATGGCTTCCGGTTCAACATAGATACCTTTGCATAAACGGTAATTCAGCGGTTGGCCGGAGGAATGAATGTCAAGCATGTTCTCAAGATCCTTAAGTGTTCTTTTCAGATAAGCCTGGACAACGAGTCCTACGGTTAATGGAAATTCCTCTTTAAGCCGGCGGAAAAGATCTATTTCCATATCGGTACATTGCGAATCCTCCATATCGATCCTTACAAATGATTTATAAGAAGCGGCTTTCTGAATAATTTCACGGATATTACGGTAACATATCTCTTTATCGATAAGCAGTCCGAACATGGTCGGTTTCAAAGAGTAGTTACCATCGATTTTTTCACTCTGGATCCTATCAATGATGGAAATATAAGCTTCTTTATTTTTCTCGGCTTCTTCCAGTTTTGTAATGAATTCCCCGAGCAGGTCGAGTGTGATTTTAATGCCTTTTGCATTTAGTTCCTTACATACCCTTATGGCATCCTCGATGGTCTCTCCGGCTATATATTTCTTCGAGAAGATCCAAACGAGTTTCTTTGGCATCCAGGGCAGCATCAGCGTAATGATTTTGTTTAGCATGGTATGGTTGTTTTAACTGTTTATCCCTCCGGGCATAATTTACCGTCGGGGATTTAAGAAATCATAGTCATAAATGAGAGGTTCAAAATTATGACTAACACCGGGAAAAAACAAACATATCTACTATTTCATATTTAAGGATTAAGAATTTAAAAGTTGCGGGCTTAGAATTGTACGCTCAGCACTTCCATAAAAGAGATGGTCATGGGATCAGTGTTTTGCAAATAATAAGAATTATCCTTAACTTTGCGGCCTTTTTCAAAAGAAAGTGAATTGGAGGGAACAATTTACAATCCCAATTGGCGGATTAAAGTACGGAGTACACGGATTCGATTTAATAACCGGTAATACGTTCTTTGAACATTTTGAATATTCTGAAATCAAGTCCGGTTCAATTAATATTCATCTTGAACTTGACAAGAGCGAGCGAATGCTTGTTTTTAGTTTTGCCATAAACGGAACAGTTATACTTCCATGTGACAGATGCGGCGATCCGGTGGATATTGACATCAAGGGGAAAGAAATGTTAGTTGTAAAATTCGGGAATGAATATTTGGAAGAAAGTGAAGATGTTCTGATCATTCCCGAGACCGATACTACATTTGATACAAGTTCATACTTATATGAGATAATACATTTATTGTTACCTGCTAAACGGGTTCATCCTGACAATAAAAACGGTGAAAGTCGGTGTAATCCTGAAGTTGTAAAAAAGCTAAAAGAGTTAAGTGAGCATCAAATCCCTGATCCAAGGTGGGATGTGCTGAACAAGCTAAAAGATAAATCGTAAATCTTAAATTTAGAATCGTAAATTTTTTCTTATGCCACACCCGAAACGAAAAATTTCCAATACCCGGAGAGATAAAAGAAGAACGCATGATAAAGCAGAAGCCCGGACCATTTCTATTTGTTCTCATTGCAGTTCACCGGTGCTTTATCACAGGGTTTGTCCTGAATGCGGCTATTACAGGGGGAAACCCGCTATTGAAAAAACAGCGGCCGAGTAAAATTGTTTCATTAAATTCCGGCTAATGAAGATCGGTTTAGATGTTCTGGGAGGCGATTTTGCGCCAAAGGCAACGCTTCACGGTGCCATACTGGCTCGTAAGGAGCTGACTGAATCCGATACGATTGTCCTTGTCGGGGATCGTGAAATCATAATAACATTTCTTAAAGAAGAAAAAGTAAGTCCCGATCTTTTTGAAATCGTAGATGCCCCGGATCTCATAGAGATGGATGAACAGCCGACGAAAGCCCTGGTCAATAAGCCAAATTCGAGTATTTCTGTTGGATTTCGGTTGTTAAAGCATAAAGAAATTCATGCATTCGCAAGTGCCGGAAGCAGCGGAGCCATGATGGTTGGTTCGATTTACAGTGTAAATACAGTGCAGGGGATTATCCGCCCCAGCACACCGGCATATATTCCGAAAGAGAACGGAGGGTCAACAGTCCTTATTGATGTTGGGACTAATCCCGATGCAAAGCCGGATGTAATGTACCAGTTTGGATTACTCGGATCCTTGTTTGCCGAGCATGTCTTTCACGTAAAGAATCCGCGTGTAGGGCTTCTGAATATCGGTTCGGAGGAAAAAAAAGGGAGTCTCACGACCCAGTCGGCTTTTCAGCTGATGAAAGATTCCAAAGATTATAATTTTATTGGGAATGTTGAGAGCCGGGAACTGTTCCGCGACAACGTGGATGTTATCGTTTGCGATGGCTTTATAGGGAACATCGTTCTGAAACAAGTAGAGGCAATGTACCGTGTGCTGGTTAAACGGGGTATTAAAGATTCATTTCTCGACAGGTTTAATTACGAAAACTATGGCGGGACTCCTATTCTCGGGGTGAACTCCACGGTACTTGTTGGACACGGTATTTCAAACAGTAATGCCGTCAGACGTATGATCCTGATGACCAGGGAGGTTCATGAGGCAAAGCTCTCACATCGCATCAAGCATGCCCTGGAACGTTATTCCATAAATAATATTTAATTCATCATGACGAAGCTCAGAGCCAAAATATCCGGAATTCAGGGATGGGTGCCTCCTTATATCCTCACTAATAAGGAATTAGAGGGAATGGTCGAAACATCGGATGAATGGATCATGACCCGTACAGGTATACGTGAGCGTCACATCCTGAAGGGAGAAGGACTGGCAACCTCCGATATGGCAGCCGAAGCGGTCAAGGGATTGCTTGAAAAGACGGGTACTTCTCCGGATGAGATACAGCTTATGATCTGTGCCACAGTGACCCCGGACATGGTTTTTCCGGCCACAGCCAACATCATATGTGATAAGGTTGGTATTAAAAATGCATTCAGCTTTGATATTAATGCGGCCTGTTCCGGTTTACTCTTTACTCTGGTAACTGCATCAAAGTTCATTGAAGCAGGCACTTACAGCAAGATAATTGTTGTTGGCGCCGATAAGATGTCGGCCATTTCCGATTACACAAACCGGGAAACATGTGTATTATTCGGCGATGCGGCAGGAGCATTATTGCTGGAACCAACCACCGAAGAAGTTGGAATTATGGATTCTATTACCAAGACTGACGGGTCGGGGAGAGTTCACCTTCATATGAAAGCAGGCGGATCTCTTAAGCCACCCAGTCATGAAACAGTAGATGCGAAGGAGCATTTTGTTTTCCAGGAAGGTCAGCCGGTGTTTAAATTTGCCGTTACAAAGATGGCCGATGTTGCCGCTGAAATAATGGAAAGGAACAACCTGAAAGCCGAAGATATTGCCTACCTTGTTCCGCATCAGGCAAACCTGCGCATCATTGAAGCCACCGGACGCAGGATGGGAATTAACAAAGACCAGGTCATGATCAATATTGAACGATATGGTAATACGACCGATGCAACGATACCTCTTTGTCTCTGGGAATGGGAAAACAAGCTAAAGAAGGGTGATAACATCATTCTTGCTGCATTCGGAGGTGGTTTCACCTGGGGATCAATATGGGTTAAATGGTCATATTAATAAGCATTGAGATCTCAGATAAATCGATAATCAGATCAGACCTTTTTCAATTTCCACTTTCCCGTTCTGAATACCCAGAAGGCAGACAACGTCATAACAGACTCAGCAACCAGGATTGAGCTGAACACTCCATTTTCATGCATTCCCATCTGGAAAGCGAGAAAATATGCCAGGGGTATTTCCAGCAGCCAATAACAGAATATATTGATAAGCGTAGGGCTGACAGTATCTCCTGCGCCATTCAGGGAGTTGACAAGTACCATTCCAAAACCATATGCGATAAAACCGAGACTGATGATTCTTAATCCAGCGCTCCCGGATGCAATAACCGAAGGATCGGCAATAAACAACCTGATAAAAAACTCACTGAAAAAAATCAGTATCAATCCCAATGATCCAAGGAAAATCATATTTACCCATCCTGTTACCCAGACTGACCGTTCGGCACGGACCGGTTTGTTTGCCCCCAGATTTTGTCCAACAAGTGTGGATGCAGCATTGCTTAGTCCCCATGATGGAAGCAGAGCAAATACAATAATACGTAAAGCAATAGTATAACCGGCGACCACGATGCTTCCAAACTCAGAAATTATCCGTACAAGTCCAATCCAACTTGAGGTAGCAATGATATGCTGACCAATTCCCCCAATGGAAAGCTTTACCAGAGTCTTCATTATTTTCCAGTCGATCCTGAGATGACGAACGGCAAGCCTTACACGTTTTCTTCCATTGAAAAGGAGGTAGAACTGAAATACAACAGCCAGACCCCGACCAGTAGTCGTTGCGATTGCAGCTCCTGTCACACCCAATTGCGGGAATGGTCCAAGACCAAAAATAAGTAACGGATCAAGAACTATATTGATAAGATTTGCCATCCAGAGAACCCGCATTGATATAGCTGCGTCACCGGCGCTGCGGAAAACCGAATTAATAACGAACAACAGCATGATAACAGAATTGCCACCTATCATAATTGCCGTAAACGCCCACATTTCTTCAACAATCATCATCGAAGCGCCCATCAGCCGGAGTAAATTCCTGGAAAAAATGAATCCGGGAACCGCAATAGCGGTGGAAACGATAAAGCCGGTCAGAATTGCCTGAAATGCGACCAATGAAGCTCCTTCATTGTTTCTCTCACCGATACGACGGGAAACCATGGAAGAGGTGGCAGTACTTAATCCAACAGCAAGCGCATAAACAATTGTGATCATCGACTCTGTAATTCCAACAGTAGCTATTGCATCAGGACCAAGCTTCGAAACAAAATAAATATCTACGACTGCAAATATCGATTCCATTAACATCTCAAGGGCCATTGGTATGGAAAGCAGCAATATTGCCCGGCCCAGGCGGCCTGTCGTGAAATCCTGCCCGGTACCGGCTATTGCTTCACGTAAATTCTGAAACAACTTCCCGGCAGATATTAAAAACGTTTGTTTAAGAATAGTATATTTAGAGTAAGCATTCATATAATTTTCGTTTTCGATTTTACATTTCTTTTCCTTTTAGTTCATCCTTAGTGATCCGGATTATTGAAAAATCCGTTGACCGGGGTGTAAATAATAATACAAGCATGTTTTTCATGGCTTTTCCTCCATAACTTTTGTTAAACAATAATTTAAACGTGGAATGAATGGAATAAACCTTACATGGTGAAGCGGGTGCTCACCATAACGGTAAATCGCGGTATAATGCTGATAATTACCATAAGGTTTCCATTAATTGAGGATACAAATATAATAAGTTTTTTTAAATCAAAAAAAAACGTGAGAGAAGAGTAGTGTCTCAGTTTGACTTTTTTTCTTCTTGACCTGGCAAGAACAATTCCATATCTTTATATAAAAACCACTTGTTGCAAAGATACATAGACCAAAAGACATAAACCAACGGGCTAAAATGATTGTTGACTTGGCTACCAGGGAGATCACAGAGGATCAGAATATGGGTAAAAATCCCGCTACTGTGGCTTTAGGACGGCTTGGGGGACTGAAGGTGGAAAGGCACGAGCCAAAAAGTTAAGCCCTGAGAGAAGAAGGGAAATTGCTAAGATAGCGGCAGAAAAAAGGTGGAGAATGAGGAATTAGGGTTTTAGCCAATTACTCTCTGGCTTAGTAATTAATCTTGCGCCTAAATAAGCCATTTTTAAGGTTAAGCAAGTTTTGGCAGTATAGTTATTGTGATCTGTTCTTTCTAATGCAATGGCAAGATCTGGATTTGGTGATCCCGACGTTAGACATAGAGGCAATAATAAGCTTATTTGTTTACGGTGACATTGTGGTACGGCAAGTTTATAATTAGTTCTAACCCTAATTCTAACACAATCTATTGCACCAATTAATTGCCTTCTTAATTCGCTTAGGTCAGCAGTTTTTAAATGATTAGGGAAGCGTTCAGTTCTATCTTTCAAAATATGATCATAATTAGGTGTAATTGTAAAATTTGGGTTAAATATTAATTGTTCTGGTTTAAGAAAGTAGTTGGCAAATGTTGGAATGTTATTGCCAAAGTATTTTATTAATTGATTATCGCTTCGTTTTATGAAGGCTCGAAAACAAAATGGTTGACGTCCAGGTTCAATATTTTTGTTTTTTTCAAATAAAGCATATATATCCTCAAGGTTATCGGTAATCAATCCTGTATTAAAACATGCATGTGTATTGCTTAATGTATATATGATTTTATTTTCCTCTTGCAACCGTCTAAATGTATATTCAAGGTAATTTTTAAGAATTGAGTTTGTTTTTTGGGATGAATCAGAAAAATCCCAATTCTCTTTTTCTGCTAAATTATCTGCTAAATAGCAAATGCTGTTGTCATAAGTAGGGAAATAGGCAAACTCAAACAATTTGGGAGTGTAAGTGTTTTTTTCCATATCAGAATAATATTGGAAGGTCTTTGGAAAATTAAAAAGCCACCTGTGGTATGTTTATAAGGCGGCCTTTATATTATTAAGCTAAAAATATATTTAATGCGTGTATGGATAGACCCATACGATCTAAATATTCAAATAGGATACAAAGATAATACATTTTTGCTTAAAACCATACGTATTCTGTAAAAAATGTAAAAAATTTCAATTTTTCTTCAGATTGTCCGGTTTTATTGATATAAAGATATATTTTAAACATTAGTCTCAATATTATTATAATCTGTTTAGAAACGCTATAAATTATTTTCAAAATGAACATTATACTTGCAGGGTAAATTTTTGCCGATATAAATAGGCTACCATTAAGCAAACAGATTCAGATAGTAAACCTTCTTGTTGAGGAGAATAGCATCAGAGCAATTACAAGGATCACCGGAGTATCAATAAACACAATAACAAAATTACTTATTGATGTTGGTCGGGCTTGTGATAAATTCCATAACAAAAGGTTGTTAATGTTCAAACGAAGATAATACAAGGCGATGAAAATTGGAGTTTTGTATATGCAAAGCAAAAGAACCTACCAGAAGATAAAGACGGCGGAGATATTTGGACGTGGGTAGGGATTGACGCAGATTCCAAACTTGTTGTTTCCTGGTTCGTTGGAAACCGAAATGTTGAGGCAGCTTATTAGTTTATGGAAGATGTTGCAAGCAGGTTGAAAAACAGGGTTCAGTTAACCACAGACGGAAACCATACCTATTTAAACGCTGTTTCAGATAGTTTTATGGGAAACATGGATTTACTCAACTGATTAAGATATATGGCGGAGAAACGGCAACAGAAAAAAGATATAGTCCTGCCGTATGCGTTGGTACAAAAGCAAACACCTTCATGGGATCGCCAGACCCGGAACATATTTCAACCAGTTATGTTGAAAGGCAGAACTTAACAATGCGAATGAGCATGAGAAGGTTTACCCGGCTTACTAAAGGATTTTCTAAGAAGGTTAAAAACCATTGCTACACTATTGCTTTGCATTTTGTTTATTATAACTTCTGCCGGATTCATAAAACGCTAAGAGTAATCCCGGCGATGGAAGTAGAAATAACTAAAGACCTTTGGGAAATTGAAGATTTAGTAAAGCTGATAGTCAGATAAAAGCGCCCTGCCATATAAAGAAAGCTGGTTCAACTACTGCCTTTTGTATTTTACTGATTTATTTATAGTTTTGGTAATTAATCCATAAGCCAATGGAAGATAATAACAAAGTACAATCCGATCAACAAAAATCCAACCACAATCAAAAACAGCCTCAATCTCAGACTGTCCTCCCTAAGCTGGAACAATTTAAAGGCGCAGAGCAACGCAAACGCTCCAACTATCCAGACAATGACAGAAAGCAAAAAAACAAAAGTCCATTTTGTGTCTGGTTTAAACACAATGGAGTTCAGTCTATTATTGGATTGTTTACCATCGGGACATTGATTGCTTATATAATTGTAAGTCAAACTCAAATTAATCAAACTCATTATTCGTTGTGGCTGGCCGATTCGACTATTAAACATACGATTAAAATTGATTCTTTGAGATACATAGAGGATACCACCGATAGGGGTATCACAAGACGATCCAATGAATGGACTGTAAAAATGAGAATAAAGGATACGCTTGCAAAAGATAGAATATATAAGTTGGAGTTTCGGGCATATGTTTACTTTAAGGACATCACAAATATTGTGCCTCCCGTTGGTGTTACCGTTTTTAATAATGCAACTCTTTCTAATATTGGTAAAACCCCCGCAAGTAAGGTTAAAGTACAGTTGATAAGTAAAATTGGAACGGGTATTTATAGCACTGATTGGGAACTAATTGAAAATTTGTTGAAAAATCAACCAGAAATAGTTATTGGCATTGGGCAAGAAGTCCCCACCGGGAGTAAGGCCAAAATGTTTAATAAAGAAGATTCCATTTCTGTATATACCGGAGAAAAAAAATACATTATTTATGGCAAGATAACATATTTTGATGTTTTCGGTGATAAAAGATGGACAAGGTTTTGTGCCGTATTTAATCCCGAAGATGGTCGTTTTGTGTTGACACCAAAATACAATGATGCCAATTAAAATACATTTACACATTTTCTTAATCTTTTTATAATCCCTTTTTTACTTTTGCTTATTATAACATAATAACATGACATTTGAAGAAGCACTGGCCTATAAAAATTCTTTGACATCGGCAATAATTAAAGACGGATCACATTCATATCATATTTTTGTTACACCAAGTAAACACGAAGATTTTTCTGCATACATAAATGATGTTATTCGTTATTTTGACCATCTTGATGATCAGGACGCAATAAAATTTTCTTCCGATAAAGAATTTAGAATTCTCGCTTTGCGAAAGCATGAATCATTAATCTTTTTTAAAGAGGTCAACGTTAACACATAAGCCAATATCTATGTCCTTTTAATCTTTTATTCATGTAAGACATTGAACTTTGTTTTCTTTTTCAAACTTCCTTATTTGACTATTTTAAGTGTTTTCAAATTCTTTACTTTTTTTAATTAAGGCATCGCAACGATCGTTAATACTGATTCTGCCGATACAATTTCTTTTATTTTTCATTTTTTTTTATTTTTCAAACTAAGGCATTAACGAGAGAAGCCTATATAGCTGGTTTAATGATTTTTTTGTACTTTTGCGAACTTTTTTAAGGAGAACATGCTTAAATACCCGGAATATAAAACACTTGATCTCAACAGGATAGGTAAAGAGATTCAAACCTACTGGCAAACTCATAAAACGTTTGAAGAAAGTCTCAGGCGCACTGCAGGAAAACCTCCATTTATCTTTTACGAGGGACCTCCATCTGCCAACGGTATTCCCGGCATTCATCATGTAATGGCACGTACCATTAAGGATATCTTTTGCCGTTACAAAACCATGAAAGGATTCTTTGTAAACCGCAAAGCCGGATGGGATACACACGGGCTTCCTGTGGAAATCGGGGTCGAGAAAAAGTTAGGCATAACCAAAGAAGATATAGGTAAGTCAATTTCCATCGAAGATTACAACAGATATTGCCGGACCGAAGTAATGAAATATAAAGATCTCTGGGATGAACTGACAATACTTATGGGTTACTGGCTGAATCTGGATAATCCCTATATCACTTTTGAAAATAAATATATTGAGAGTGTTTGGTACCTTATCAGTGAGCTTTATAAAAAAAATCTTTTATATAAGGGTTATACAATACAACCATATTCCCCTGCTGCCGGGACAGGATTGAGTACCCATGAGCTGAACCAGCCGGGTGCTTATAAAATGGTAAAGGATAACACTGTAGTGGCCCAATTCAAAGTCATACGGGACACGAAATCTGAATTTCTCTTCAGGGATATTTTCGGAGAACTTTATGTCCTTGCATGGACGACCACGCCCTGGACACTTCCTTCAAATACAGGTCTGGCAATGGGGCAAGATATTGAATATGTCCTTGTCAAGACGTTCAATCCGTATACATACACTGAACAAACTGTTATCCTCGCAACAAATCTGTTGCATCAATATTTCCCCGAAAAAAATTCAAAGCTGGAGTTGGAAAACTATCACGAAGGAGATAAGCATATACCATATCAGGTCATAGCCCGGTATAAGGGTTCAGCCTTTGAAGAGATCCGTTTTGAACAGCTTCTACCGTATGCACAGCCGGAGGATGGCGATCCGTTCCGTATAGTTATGGGTGATTTTGTGACAACTGATGACGGAACCGGGATTGTACATATTGCTCCGAGTTTCGGAGCCGATGATTTCAGGGTTGGGAAACAATATGGCTTAGGATCTCTAACGATGGTTGATAAACAAGGTAAGTTTATCGACCGGATGGGAGAATTCGCAGGAAGGTATGTAAAGCCTGAATATGATCCAGATTGTCAGGCAGGTAAATGTCCTCCGGTTGACATTGACATCATTGTCAAGCTGAAATATGAGAACAAGGCGTTCAAGACCGAAAAATACGAACATTCCTACCCGCATTGCTGGCGGACTGACAAACCGATTCTCTATTATCCTCTGGATTCATGGTTTATCAGGACAACTGCGTATAAAGACAAAATGATTGCCCTGAACCAAAGCATTAACTGGAAACCGGAATCTACCGGATCCGGTCGTTTTGGTAATTGGCTTGAAAACCTTGTTGACTGGAACCTTTCGCGGTCACGTTTTTGGGGAACTCCGCTGCCAATTTGGAGATCGGAAGATAATAAGGTGGAGATCTGTATCGGATCCGTCGGACAATTGAAAGAGGAGTGTGTGAAGGCTGTAAAGGCAGGGGTTATGAAATCGGATCCCCTTGCCAACTATGTTCCCGGAGACACTACCAGTGAAAACTATCATACGTTCGATTTGCACCGGCCATTTGTTGATGAGATAATTCTGGCGACTGATGATGGAAAGCCAATGTACCGTGAGCCGGATCTTATTGATGTATGGTTTGATTCCGGGGCAATGCCCTATGCCCAATATCATTATCCGTTCGATAAAATACATAATCTGGATAGCTATTTTCCTGCGGATTTCATAGCTGAAGGAGTTGATCAGACAAGGGGATGGTTCTTCACTTTGCATGCAATCGCTGTAATGCTTTTCGATAACGTTTCATTCAGGACGTGTTTATCCAATGGTCTGGTTTTAGATAAAAACGGCAACAAGATGTCGAAACGACTGGGAAATGCCGTTGATCCGTTTGAAACAATAAAAAAATACGGAGCAGATGCCACGCGCTGGTACCTTATCACCAACTCACAACCCTGGGATAATCTGAAGTTTGACCTGGAAGGGATCGGTGAAATCCAGAGAAAATTCTTTGGCACACTTTATAACACATATGCCTTTTATGCATTATATGCGAATATCGACGGATTCAGCTTCAAAGAAGTGGAAGTGCCAATCGATGAGAGACCTGAGATTGACCGCTGGATCCTTTCGGAGTTGAATTCACTCATAAAGGCTGTCGACGATTTCTATGCTGATTATGAACCGACAAAAGCCGGAAGAGCAATTGCTGATTTCGTGGATGAACATCTCAGCAATTGGTATGTCAGGTTATGCCGTCGCCGGTTCTGGAAAGGAGATTATTCGACGGATAAAATCTCGGCATTTCAAACGCTATACCGCTGTCTGGAAGTCATAGCCCAGCTTGGCGCTCCAATCGCTCCTTTCTTCATGGAACGTCTTTTTGTCGATCTGAATGATGTTACAAAACGGCAACCTGCGGATTCAGTGCATCTTACGGAATTTCCAATAGCCGACCTATCGCTGATCGATAAAGATCTTGAAGAAAGAATGGAAATAGCCCAGAAGATTTCATCGATGGTTTTATCAATTCGAAAAAAAACCAACCTGCGGGTACGGCAGCCATTAAATAAGATACTGATCCCGTTGTTGAATGCTCACCTTAAGGAGCAGATCGAGGCAGTAAAAAATCTCATCCTTTCTGAAGTAAATGTCAAACAACTGGAATATATAACTGATACAGCAGGGATCCTTGTAAAAAGGGTAAAACCTGACTTTAAAAAGCTGGGGCCCAGATACGGAAAATTGATGAAGGAGCTGGCATCAGCACTTGCATCGGCTTCACAGGATAAGATAGCTGTGCTTGAACAAAAGGGAACAATAGATCTATTGGTTGATGGAAAAACGCTGGTAGTCAATCTGGATGAAGTGGAGATTCTGTCTGAAGATATACCTGGCTGGCAGGTAGCAAATGTGGGAGCATTTACAGTCGCACTTGACATTTCGGTCACCCCCGAACTCTGGCAGGAAGGTATTGCCAGGGAAATTATAAACAGAATACAAAATCTGAGAAAGGAAAAGGATTTTGATGTTACGGATAAGATTATGGTTAAATTTCAGTCGCATCCGGAGATTGCTTTAGCTGTGGATAATAATATTTCTTATATTTGCACGGAAATTTTGGCTCAATCTTTTGAAGTAGTTAACCTGGTTGAGGATCCTGAAAAAGTCCTTATAGAGTTAACCGAGGAAATATCGACATACGTATCAATCCGGAAAATTGATTAAGTGAGACGACATGAAAGTTTTTCTGTCGTATTTTATTTATAGAGTTATCATTTGTTGAATTTTAAATTCGTGGATATGAAAAAAGCAGCTGGAAATATGGTTTTGGAAAAGACCCGTTACTCCGATGAGGAACTTGAGGAATTCCGCCAGATCATATTGGTCAAACTTGAAAAAGCACAAAATGATCTTAAACTGCTCACTGAATCTTACACGACAGGGAATGACAATGATACCAATGATACCTCTCCCACCTTTAAAGTTCTGGAAGAGGGATATCAGGTTTTTTCCAAGGAAGAAAACAGTAAGTTTGCTGCCCGTCAGGAAAAATTCATCAAAAGTCTTGAAAATGCGCTAATCCGAATTGAAAACAAAACATACGGGATTTGTCGTGTTACGGGGAAGCTGATCCCGAAAGACCGGTTACGCATAGTTCCTCATGCCACCCTCAGCATTGAAGCCAAAAGGATTCAGGCGGCAGCCCCGGTTGCCAGACCTGCAGCAGAACCCGATCTTGAATAACCTGGAAATAGATTCTATTTGATTTGAAAAAGGCCATTTTAATAATGGTGTTCATTCTGGTTCTTGATCAGGTAATTAAAATCCTGGTAAAGAGCACAATGCCTCTTGGTGGTACCCATATGATTTTCGGACATTGGTTCCAGATCCATTTTATCGAAAACGAAGGTATGGCGTTCGGAATGAAATTAGGGGGCAACAATGGAAAACTATTATTAAGCCTTTTCCGGATTATTGCAGTTATAGTAATTGGTTGGTGGTTGTTTAAAGTCACAAAAAAAGGAGCAGGTAACCTTCTGATAGTATGTATATCCATGATAATGGCGGGCGCTTTCGGAAATATAATTGATTCTGCATTTTACGGACTTATTTTCAGCAGCAGTTCACATGACATCGCTACACTGTGCCCTCCGGGAGGCGGGTACAGTACATTCCTCCATGGAAAGGTTGTAGATATGCTTTATTTTCCGATAATTGAATCGCATTATCCAGTCTGGATTCCATGGATCGGAGGTCAGGAATTCACGTTTTTCAGTCCGGTTTTTAACATTGCCGATTCTTCGATAACCATCGGTGTTTTTATGTTGATCCTTTTCCAGAAAAATATTTTCCAGACTTCCGGTAAACAAGCAGCCGCTACCGGAGAAAAGATCCCGCCTAATAATACCTCTGCCTCTGATCATTCCGATACTGAGTAGTAAATACAAAATTCTTTACATCAGGTCATTACCGGATAAGATAAAGTATTACCCAAAGTTTTTCATGAATCTCACTTGACGCGCAGAGTATTCAGTATCAATTATTATGTGTTATTGTACCTATTGACTGATATAATTCCTGTACCATAATCTGAAGTAAAAAAATACAATATCAATTCAATTGGAAACCGTTTCATTTTTCAGTTATTTGAGATATAAATGCTGAGAAGATATGGTATCTTTGATATTTTTCTAAAAAGTTACAAACCAGTTAACATGGTAAAAGGTGCAATATTGATAATTGATGATGAAGAAAAGCTCAGGGGAGCTCTTTCCAGGATACTTGAACTTGAGGGTTACCGGGTTTTCCAGACTTCAAATCCAATAAAGGGGTATCAAATACTGGATCAGCAAAAAGATATTTTACTTGTAATTACCGATGTACGATTACCCGAAGAAAGTGGTATGCAAGTTCTGGCAAAGGTCAAAACAAACTATCCTCAATGTGAAGTGATTTTAATAACCGCTTTCGGGACAATTCAGGATGGAGTCAATGCCATGAAAAATGGAGCTTTTGATTATATTACAAAGGGCGACGGAGATGATCAGATTTTAGTGACCATTGAACGAGCTATGGATAAGGCAAAAATGCATAACAGGATCATTGAACTTGAACACAGACTTAAAACACGATTTAACTTCAACAAGATACTAGGAAAATCGAAAAAAATTAATGAAGCCATTTATCTGGCACGAAAAGTAGCGCCTACCGACTCAACAGTACTTATTGAAGGTGAGACCGGTACCGGAAAGGAACTATTTGCCCAGTCGATCCACAGTGAAAGTCCGCGCAGGAATAAATCCTTTGTTGCAGTGAACTGTTGTGCTTTTCCGAAAGAACTTCTTGAATCGGAGATATTCGGTCATAAAAAAGGAGCATTTACAGGAGCAGTTTCAGATAAAAAGGGTCTTTTTGAAGAGGCGCATGAAGGAACGATTTTCCTTGATGAGATAAGTGAAATGAACATAGACCTGCAGGGGAAATTTTTAAGGGTATTGGAAGAACAATCATTTACAAAGATAGGCGACACAAAGCCAGTTCATGTGAATGTCAGGATTATTGCTGCCACAAACAGGGATCTTCAAAAGGAGATACGGCTTGAACATTTCAGGGCAGATCTCTATTACCGCCTGTCAGCATTTAAGATTATGGTACCTCCTTTACGTGAAAGGAAAGAGGACCTTTCACAGATGATAGATTTTTTTAGCAGGTTTTATGCAATCAAAACAAATAAAACCATCACCGGTTATGATGACTCTTTTCTTAAGAAAATAATGTCATATGATTGGCCGGGAAATACCAGGGAACTTAAAAATATGGTTGAAAGAGCAGTTATACTGAGCAGCACAGAAATCCTTACAGCTGACCTTCTTCCCATGGAGATTTCAAATTTTTCTCAAGAATCAGAGATGAATAATTTTACCGGAAGCCTTGAGGAACTTGAAAGAATTCATATTAAAAAGATCCTGGCACTTACGAAAGGAAATAAAACAAAAACCTCAGAAATTCTTGGTATCGGAGTTCCAACCCTCTACCGGAAAATCACGAAATATGCGATAGAATAACAGCCGGTAATCCTATCATTTTAGAAAAGATCCTTTCAATTTGATAGGATTTTTTTATTTCCAATAAAAGGACACACTTTTTTGAATAATTGTAAGCGTCATAATTACAATATGTTATGCGATTATGGTGCCGGAAGAACCAAATTGGTATACTCTTGGCAACAGAGTATGTAAATATAAATGAAAAGCTATGATCTTCCTGTTAGTCCTTTCGGTAATTGTTTTCAGTTATTTACTATATGTATTGCAACATCCTGAAAAATTTTAGGATTTTTCAAAAATCACAAATTCCATGAATGAAATCGCAGGAATAATATTTGTGTTTATTTTACCGGTAATCATTGCGATGCCGGTCGGGAAATATATTGCCAAAGTTTATAAAGGTGATAAAACATTGCTGGATTTTCTGAAACCGATTGAACAATTCTTTTTCAGGTTATCGGGAATTGACTCTAAAATAGAGATGAACTGGAAACAGCATCTTTGGGCGCTGATTTCAATAAATCTGATCTGGCTGGTATATGCCTTTTTGATGCTGATCACACAGCGTTTCCATTTCTGGAATCCGGATAACATTCCATCGATGCATCCTGATCTCGCCTTCAACACAGCTGTAAGTTTCGTTGTAAACTGCAACATTCAGGATTATTCGGGGGAAACAGGTGCATCTTACTTATCCCAGACAATGGTATTCACATTCCTTCAGTTTGTATCGGCGGCAACAGGTATGGCAGCAGCAGCAGTATTGTTTAATGCATTGAGTAGCAAGACAACAGTGAAGCTTGGTAATTTTTATAATTATTTCCTGAAGTCGGTTACCCATATCCTTCTTCCGGGAGCAATAATTATAGCTGTTATTCTTGTTTTTAACGGTATACCCCAGACATTCAAGGGGAAAGAAAATTTTAAGACTGTTCAGGGAGATGTATCTCATGTATCGCGTGGACCTGTAGCTTCAATGGTTGCAATCAAACACCTTGGAACAAACGGGGGTGGTTTTTTTGGAGTTAATTCAGCGCACCCTTTTGAAAATCCAAGTTATTTCACAGCCACAGTTGAACTGGTCGCTCAGATGCTGATTCCTTTTTCAATGGTTTTTGCAATGGGCTATTATATTAAACGGAGAAAGCTTTCAAGGATTATTTTCACAATAATGACTGTCGGTTTTTTATGTCTGGTTGTACCAACAATTATGTTGGAGATGAAAAGCAATCCTGTTTTTTCATCTCTGGGCATTGACCAGTCATCAGGTAATATGGAAGGGAAGGAAGTCAGGTTCGGAGCCGGACTTTCAGGCTTCTGGAGCATTATTACAACGGTCATTTCCACTGGTTCTGTAGTTGGAATGCACGACAGCTTTGTACCATTATCGGGAATGATGATGTTATTTGGTATGATGATCAATGCTTTTTACGGAGGATGTGGTGTAGGCATTCTGAACTATTACATCTTCATCATTATTGCTGCTTTCATTTCAGGACTTATGGTAGGGAGAACGCCGGAATTTTTAGGCCGGAAGATTGAGGCGAAAGAGATGAAAATTGCAGTCATGCTCGCGTTGTTAGGGCCTTTGATTATTTTATCAGGAACGGCATTATCTGCTTTTCTCTACCATCATTCCGGGCAAGAATTATCAGGGTGGCTGAACAATTCAGGGTCTCATGGATTTTCAGAAATGATTTACCAGTTTACATCTGCTTTTTCCAATAATGGTTCGGGTTTTGAAGGTCTCGGTGATAATACAATTTATTGGAATCTCACTACAGGATTTGCAATGTTAATAGGAAGATATTTACCTATTATCGGTCCTATAGCAATTGCCGGAATTATGACACGTAAAAAAACTATTCCGGCTTCGACGGGAACCTTAAAAACTGATACATTGACATTCGGGATAATGACATTAGCTGTGATAATTATAATTGCAGCACTGGATTATTTGCCTGCCATCGTCCTCGGACCGATCACAGAATCGCTAAGCTTCTGATCAATTATTTAAACACCATGAATAAAAAGAAAAATAAAATATCCTTATTTGACAAAATCCTTCTTAAGGATTCTTTTATACGTTGCTTCCTCAAGCTCAGTCC
>Ga0172375_10002406_pt1 | contig 29160 bp, 30 predicted proteins | sample LakKiv1m_FD_114537 | JGI IMG/M metagenome (GOLD analysis project Ga0172375, IMG submission 114537) | Freshwater microbial communities from Kabuno Bay, South-Kivu, Congo - kab_092012_11.1m | ecosystem: Environmental > Aquatic > Freshwater > Lake | place: Democratic Republic of the Congo... | reverse complement strand
TGATGTAATTATCAAAGAAGCCCGCGACCTAAAACTTTACAACAGTATTACTGACAACGGTGCCGGTGGACTTTCCTGTTCGGTCGCCGAAATGGCCAAAGAATCAAATGGCTGTTTAGTCAACTTGGAAAAAGTACCTTTAAAATATCCGGGGCTTGAACCCTGGAAAATTTGGATATCTGAGTCGCAAGAAAGAATGACATTGGCTGTTCCAAAAAATAAGTGGAAAAAATTCTTGCAGTTAATGATTAATCGTGACGTTGAAGCCACAATAATCGGTGAATTTAATGATCGTGGCCACTGTATTGTTAAATATCATAAAAAAACCATCATGGATATTGATATGAAATTTCTTCATGATGGTTTACCCGTTCGTCCGATGAAAACAACTCCGATAAAATCAATATTCAAGGAACCCGTAATTTATCAATTAAAAAATTTAAACGAGGCTCTGCTTTTAATGATGCAAAGGTTGAATATCGCCGGATTTGAATTTATATCGAAACAATATGATCATGAAGTACAGGCAAATTCTGTTATTAAACCTTTACAAGGTAAAGGAAAAGTTAACGGTGAAACTTCAGTTGTAAAACCAATTTTTAATTCTCCTTATGCTATTGCTATATCTCAAGGACTTTATCCAAATTATAGTGAGATTGACTGTTATCAGATGGCTGGTGCCAGTATTGATACGGCGATTAGAAATTTGGTGGCCACCGGAGTTGATATTGATAAAATCGCTCTTCTTGATAATTTCTGTTGGTGTAGTTCTAATGATCCGCAAAGACTTTATCAATTAAAAAAAGCTGCTGAATCTTGTTATTATTTTGCCAAAATTTATGAAACACCCTACATCTCCGGAAAAGATAGTATGTTTAATGACTTCAAAGGTTATGACGAAAAAGGCAACCCAATAAAAATATCAGTTCCACCGACTCTTTTAATTTCCTCAATTGGAATAATTAAAGATGTTTTAAAAACAGTTTCTATTGATATTAAATTTCCCGGCGATCTTATTTATATTCTTGGAGAAACAAAAGAAGAGTTAGGAGGATCAGAGTATTTTGCTATGAATAAATCTGTCGGAAATAATATTCCTAAAGTCGAGGCTCAAAAAAATAAAAAACTTTATAAATCTTTTTTCCAAACGACAAAAAAAGGAATTATTAGTTCAGCAATTAGTATAACCCGAGGAGGTTTGGGAGTCGCTTTAGCTAAGACTGCCCTTGCCGGTAAATTAGGTATTAAAGTTTCTCTTAAGAAATTACCGGAATCTGTTATTCGCAATGATTTTGTTTTATTTTCCGAAAGTCAAGGCCGAATACTTGTAACTATTGATCCTAAAAATAAAAAAGATTTTGAAAAAATTATGAAGGGAAATAAAATTAAACAAATTGGTCAAGTAACTAATAAGTCTCAATTAATAATTAAGGGGTTAGATAATAAAATTATTGTTAATTTAAGTCTTGAGAAAATAGAAAAAGCTTATAAATCGACATTCAAAAATTATTAATATTCTATGATCAAGCCAAAAGTCCTAATTTTATCGGGTTATGGTTTAAACTGCGAAGATGAAACTAAATACGCTTTTGAATTGGCTGGAGGTCAGGGAAAAATTGTTCATATTAATGATTTAATAAAAAATAAAAAAATTTTGAATGATTTCCAAATTATGGCTATTCCAGGTGGATTTGCTTATGGTGATGACACCGGCTCAGGAAATGCTTACGGCTTAAAATTAAAAAATCATCTTTGGGAAAACATTTTAAAATTTGTGACAAAAGATCGCTTAGTTATCGGAATTTGTAATGGTTTTCAAGTTCTTGTTAACTTGGGATTAGTTCCTGCACTAAATAAAAAATACGGAGAACGTCAAGTAGCTCTTTTACCAAATGAGTCAACCCGTTACACAACTGGTTGGTTCGATCTAAAAATCACGAGCGACACCCCTTGGCTCTCCGGAATTAAAGAAACTTGTCTGCCAATTGCCCATGGTGAAGGTAAATTTTTTACTTCTGATATTATGCTAAAACAAATAAATAAAAAAAATTTAGTCGCTATAAAATATGTTAATAATCCAACTGGAACGATGCAAAATATTGCTGGTATCATAGATGAAAGTAAAAGAATTTTTGGCCTAATGCCTCATCCTGAACGGGCGATGTTCTTTACCCAACTACCTAACTGGCCATATCTAAAAGAAAAATATCTGCGTGAAAAAAAACAGATTCCGAAATTTGGTCCGGGCTTAAAAATTTTCAAAAATGGGGTAGACTATTTTAATAACTTATGAATAATCAATATACAATTGCCACTCTCGGCAGTCATTCGGCCTTACAAATTTTAAAAGGCGCGAAAGACGAAGGTTTTAAAACTTTAGTGATTGCCCTGAAAAAACATTCGTCTTTTTATCAAAGATTTTCTTTTATCAATAAAATAATCAGTATTAATGCTTTTTCGGAATTTCCGGAAATTGAAAAAAAACTTATTAATAAAAATATTGTCGTTATTCCTCATGGTTCTTTTATTGCCTATCTTGGCATGGAAGGAAATAAGAAAATGACTCTTCCCTATTTTGGTAATAAAGCCGTTCTTGATTTTGAGTTTGACAGAGTCAAGCAGGGAAAATGGTTAAAAAAATCCGGAATCAATACTCCTCAAGAATACAAAAATATTAAAGATGTAGAATTTCCTGTGATTATTAAATCTTTCGGAGCTGCCGGAGGCAAAGGGTATTTCCTTGTTAATAACCAAAAGGATTTGACTGATAAAATAAAACTTTTTAAGAACAAGCAGTTTATTATACAAAGATACATCATCGGCGTTCCTCTTTATATCCATTATTTTTATTCTCCATTAACAAAATCTTTAGAAATTTTAAGTATGGACAGACGATATGAAACTAATGTTGATGCCTTGGGAAGAATTTCATTTAACGTTGATCCAAGTTATGTTGTCGTCGGCAACAGCCCTCTGGTTTTGAGAGAGTCAATGCTGCCGGAAGCATATGCGATGGGAGAAAAAGTTGTTAAAAAATCCCGGGAATTAATTAATAAACAGGGGTTGTTTGGTCCTTTTTGTCTGGAAACAATTATCACTCCCGACCAAAAATTTTATGTGATCGAAATCTCGGCTAGAATTGTGGCTGGCACCAATCTTTTTATTGAGGGTTCGCCATATACAGATTTGCTTTATAATGAACCAATGAGTACCGGACGAAGAATCGCGAGAGAAATTAAGATGGCAATTGAAGAAAATATGTTACAAGAAGTTTTAGATTAAAAGCTTGATACCGTATTTTTTCGACCGCCACACCCCAAAGGGGACCCCTGGCGATAGTCTCAAAAATAGGTATCTGCGCTTTTAGTAAATTGTGTTAAGCGAAGGTATCAAATTTTTTACGGTTTAATTTCTTCCGTCAAAAAATTTTCGATACCGAGCTTAAAACTTATGAATATTTCATCAACACTAAAACAATATAATTTAAAAAAATTAACTGTCGCTACCCTTGGTTCTCATAGCGCACTTGACGTTTGCCGCGGTGCTAAAAATCTTGGATTTAGAACTTTAGTCGCAACCGAAAAAGGTCGGGAAAAAACTTATGAAAAATATTATAAAACTGATGGAAAACTTGGCTGTGTTGATGAAACTTTAATTCTTAATAAATTCTCTGATTTATTAAAACCGGAAATTCAAAAAAAATTATTAGATAAAAATTCTATCTTTGTCCCTAACCGCTCTTTTGAAGCTTATCTTAATTTTGATTATGAGAAAATTGAAAATGATTTTAAAATACCAATATTTGGTAACCGGCAATTACTAAAAATTGAGGAACGCGGAAGAACCGAAAATCAATATTATTTACTGGAAAAATCAGGGATAAAATACCCAAAACAGTTTAAAGACCCAAAAAAAATTAACCGGTTATGTTTAATCAAAGTTCAGGAAAAAAAGCGGGTTTTTGAGAGGGCTTTCTTCTTAGCCGAAAATTATCAGGATTATCAAAAACAGGTTGAAGAAAAATTAAAACAAAAAATCTTTACTGAAAAACAATTAAAACAGGCTGTGATTGAAGAGTTCGTTGTTGGTGTTCAGGTGAATTTTAACTTTTTTTACTCTCCTATTTCCGACCGACTGGAACTATTGGGAACAGATATGCGACGGCAAACAAATATTGAAGGTCTTTTAAAAATCCCCGCTTCATATCAAAATGAGGTTTCCAAAAAAATTAATGTTAAATATGAAGAGGCCGGACATATCGCCGTCACCGTCCTTGAGTCAATGTTGGAAAAAGCTTTTGAGTTGGGTGAAAAATTTGTTAAAACCAGTCAAAAATTATTTTCTCCGGGAATCATTGGACCTTTTGCCCTGCAAAGTATTATTACCGCCGGCCCACCAAAAAAAGATATCATTGTCATTGATATTTCTCCCCGAATGCCCGGATCGCCTGGAATTACCGCTACTCCCTACAGCAATTATCTTTATGGATACCCTGTTTCAGTTGGTCAAAGGGTGGCCATGGAAATAAAAGAGGCGATTAAATCAAATAATTTTGTTAAAATATTAACGTAGAATAATATGAAAAACTTTGATTTTTCCACCTTTCTTTCTCCTTTTACCTGGCGTTATGGATCTCCCGAGATGCGAAAAATTTTCAGCGAAAAGTATAAATACGAACTCTGGCGAAAAATCTGGATTGCCTTGGCTGAAGCTCAAAGTGAGGCAGGTCTAGTTAGTAAAGAAGAACTGGCCGACTTGAAAAAATATGAAAAAGATATTGATATTGAAAAAATTTTTGAATTGGAAAAAGAAACGAAACATGATGTTGTTGCTGCTATCCGCGAATTTGCCGGAAAAACAAAAGTCGGCGGGGGAAAAATTCATCTGGGGGCAACCAGTATGGATATCGTTGATAACGCCGATATGATTAGGATTAAAGAGGCCCTAGAAATTGTTGAAAAAAAAGTGGTTATTATTTTAAAATTATTAGCTGACAAAATTGAACAGTATGCTGATTTTCCCTGCTTAGGTTACACCCATTTACAGCCGGCTGAACCAACCATCGTTGGTTACCGCTTGGCTTTTTATGCTCAGGATTTATTGACTGCTTATGAGTCAATTCAGTTCGCCAAAAAAAATATTAAAGGAAAAGGCATGAAGGGAGCTACTGGTACAGCCGCCAGTTATCAGGAACTTCTTAAAAATAAAACAATGAAGGTTGATCAAATGGAGTCAAAAGTGATGAAAAGTTTAGGAATTGATGCTGTTTTAATTTCCGGTCAAGTTTATCCCCGCCTTTATGATTTTATTGTTTTAAATTGTTTGGTAATGGTTACATCATCTTTAGCCAAGTTTGCCGGTGATCTTCGGATTCTTCAGTCGCCTCTTTACGGCGAATGGTCGGAGCCGTTTGGGAAAAAACAAGTAGGTAGCTCAGCCATGCCTTTCAAAAAAAATCCCATTAATAGCGAAAATATTTGTTCACTGGCTAGATTGGTGGCTCAACTACCTAGTGTCGTAATTGAAAATGCAACGCTTTCTCATTTAGAGCGAACCCTTGATGATTCCGCCAATAAGCGAGTGGTTATAGCTGAAGCTTTTTTGGCGACCGATCAGATTTTGGAAACGGCTGAAAAAATTATCGGCGGATTAGTAATCAACAAAGAACGGATAAGTTTTAATCTTGATCAATATGCGCCTTTTGTTTCTTCAGAATTAATCATTTTGGAAGCAGTTAAAAATGGCGCTGACCGCCAGGAAATGCATGAGATATTAAGAATCAATTCAATGATTGCTTGGACTGATATTCAAAATGGCAAAAAAAATCCGATGATGAAATTATTAATTTCTGACAAATTAATCAGTCGTTATTTAAATAAAAATCAATTGGAAAAATTAATGTCAGTTGAAACTCATATTGGTAATGCACCGGAAAGAGTAAAACAATTAGTTAAAATTATTAGAAAAATATAAAAAATATAACCGTTTCTGTCATCATGGGAAGTGATTCTGATTTGAGTGTTATGAAAGAAGCCCTTGATGTCTTGAATGAATTTGGGGTCGAAAACGAAGTCTTGGTTTTATCGGCCCACCGAACTTTTGAGGCTACCCGTGAATATGCAATGTCGGCAAAGGCCAAAGGAACTAAGGTAATTATTGCCGGAGCGGGAGGATCCGCCCATCTTCCCGGTGTCATTGCCGCTATCTTTCCACTACCTGTCATTGGTGTTCCTATTAAATCAAAATCTTTAGACGGTTTGGATTCTCTTCTTTCAATTGTTCAAATGCCGCCTGGAATTCCAGTTGCAACCGTTGGAATTAACAGTGCTAAAAATGCCGGACTTTTGGCAGTTCAAATACTTTCAACTTCAGATAAAGAATTGGCGGAAAAATTAAAGAGTTTTCGAATAAAACAAAAGGAATCTGTCTTAGTTAAAACTGAAAAATTAAAAAACCTTGGAGTAAAAAAATATTTAGAAGCTTTAAAAAAATAATGTGATTAGTGATAAAATAATTCTTAAATCCATTCCAAAAGTTTTGAAAACTATTGATCTGCCTCTTGGAAAAAAACTTCAGGGAAAAGTCCGTGATATTTACTTTATTGATAAAAAAAGAGTTTTAATCACCACTGACCGTCAGTCGGCCTTTGATGTTATTTTAGGACATATTCCTTTTAAAGGAGCCGTTTTAAATCAATTAGCCGCTTTCTGGTTTAAAAAAACAAAACATATTATTGATAATCATTTAATTGAGGTTCCTGACCCAAATGTTTCGGTTACCAAAAACTGCGAACCGATTCAGGTTGAGATGATTGTCCGGGGTTATATTTCCGGAGTCACTAATACTTCAATCTGGGGTTCTTATGAAAAAGGAGAGAGAGTAATTTATGGACTGAAATTTCCAGAGGGTCTAAAGAAAAATCAAAAACTTAAAAACCCTGTTATTACTCCAACCACTCATCCATTAGTCGGGGCTAAAGGCCATGATGAAAGATTAACCAGAGAACAAATAATTGGTAAAAAAATCGTCAATAAAAAACTTTATGAACAGATGGAAAAAACAGCGTTGGCTTTATTTAAATACGGAACAAAACTCTGTTTTTCTAGAGGTTTGATACTTGTTGATACTAAATATGAGTTTGGACTACATAACGGTAAATTAACTTTGATTGATGAAATTCATACGCCGGATTCTTCCCGCTTTTGGGTTGCCAAAACTTACAAGGATAGATTTGAAAAAGGACTTGAGCCGGAAAACTTTGATAAAGAATTTTTGCGGCTTTGGTATGTAAAAAGAGGCTACCGCGGCGATGGACTGCCTCCCCCAATGGCTAAAGAACTAATCGTCGCCGTCGCCCAGAGGTATATCGGCGTCTACGAAAAACTCACCGGTAAAAAATTTAAAGCTTTTGAATATCCGATTGAGGAGAGAATAAGGAAAAATTTAAGTAAGCACTTCTGATCTGCCATCCTGTCACAACGAATGATAATCAGACCCTCACTTGCAGACTTTCTTTTTCGAAGGTAATATTTTTTGGTTCGATGATGACTTTTTTTTCTCCCTCTTCAACGATTCCGTAATTATAAGCTTTGATGTTATGACTCTCTGCTAGTTTTAAAACTTGAACGACATCTTTTTCCGGGACAAAAATTGCGTATCCCGCTCCCATATTAAAATTTCCATAAGCCTCTTTATCAGCAATTTTTGCCAGTTCGATCATAAATTTAAAAATCGGCGGAACTGGCGGAAGATCGGTGATTTTATAAGTCAGTTCTTTTTTGTGGCGCATCAGCTTTCTCCAACCATGGCCGGTGATATTGACCATATAATGTATATTTATAGTATTTTTGAGCAGATCCTCAATTAATTTCGCATAAATTATCGTTGGAATCAACAACAATTCTCCATAGGTTTTTCCCCCTTTAACTTTAGTCAGATAACCTTCCGGCAAACTTTCAGCAATTTTTCGAGCCAAAGTCAAGCCATTGGCGTGGATGCCGCTGCTTTCAAATAAAATAATTCTGTCCCCTGATTGTAATTTTTCTCCCAAACATAGATTTCTTTTCGGATCAATAATTCCAAAACAAGACCCCGCCAGATCAATTGAATCCTTCTCGATTATTTTAGACAAAACCGGTGTTTCCCCGCCTCCCCAGACAACGCCGGAATCATTACTCGCCTTTGTCCAGCCGGCCACCAGATCATCGGCCCGCTTTTTATCTTCAAACCAGATTGACGAACCGGCTGCCCAGTAGGCCATTAACGTCAACGGTTTTGCCCCGACGGTTATCAGATCGTTGACAATCATGGCAACCGTGTCATAGGCCAAACTATCATAATAAGTTTTTCCCGTCAGCTTATACATCTCATCGGCGACTAAACTTTTTGTCCCCAGTCCTTCGATAACGGAGGCAAAATAATAGTCTCCTACATTAATCACATGAGCCGACTCACCACGACTTTGACTGACTTCTTTGTAATTTTTAGGTAAATTATTTATAGTTTTTTCTCCGGCCTGTTGGGCAATCCTTTTTAAATAATCAATCTCTTCATAATTAACTCCGGACTGTTTATAAGTTAATTGATTTTTCATTATTTAATTGCTTCAAGTCTATGTAAACATTCCTTTTTCTCTAATATCTCCATTGATTCATTTAATGGCGGGGAAATTTTTTTGCCGGTAATAATTACTCTCATATCCATAAAAAACTGGGAATTTTTTATTTCCAATTTTTTTGCCAAATTAATTAAAGATTTTCCAATTAATTCTGCTTTCCAATTAGTAACTTTTTCCAGTTCAGCGTGGGCTTTTCCAAAAAAATCTTTTTTGTCTGTTAAATTAATTTCATACTTTTCCGGAGTTTTGAAAAAAAACTCACACAAAGGTAAATAATCGGAAAGTTTTTTTATTCTCTCTTGAATTAATGGAATGGTTTTCTCAACTAGATTTTCATCTAGTTTTTTATCTCTATAAAATTCCAATATTTGACTTTTGACTTTTGACTTTTGACTTTGCCTTATGTACATCCCGTTCATCCACTCCAACTTTACCGGATCAAAAATAGGTGCGGTTTTTTGGATATCTTTGATATCAAAAACTTTTATATATTCGTCTATGGAAAAAATTTCTTTTCCCTCAGGATGACTCCAACCCATAAGGGCCAAATAATTTAATAAGGCTTCCGGAAATATTCCCTGATCTAAATAGTATGAAGTCCAAACTGGATTCTTTCGTTTTGACAACTTTGACTTATCCGGATTACGAAGCAAAGAAATATGAGCAAAAACCGGCAGTTCCCAACCAAAGGCTTTATAAAGAATAATGTGCTTTGGAGTTGAAGGTAACCATTCTTCACCACGAATTACATGAGTAATTTTCATCAAATAATCATCGACGACAACTCCTAAATGGTAGGTCGGGAACCCATCGGATTTTAATAATACTTGGTCATCAAGATTTTTTGTATCAATTGTTATTTCTCCTCGGATAACGTCATTAAACTTTATTTGACCCTCAGGAATTAATAAACGAACTACATGAGATATTTTTTTTTCTTTAATCTGTTTAATAATTTCATTCTGGTTTATCAGACAGAGTCGATCGTATTTAGGAACTTGTTTTTTCGCCTGTTGATCTTCGCGCATTTTGGTTAATCTTTCCGGTGAACAAACACAGTAGTAAGCTTTTCCTTTGACGACTAACTCTTCAGCATATTTTTTGTAAATATCGAGTCTCTCCGACTGTCGATAAGGAGTGTAGGGGCCACCAACTTCTGGCGATTCATCGGCAATAATTCCAATTCTTTTCAAGGTTTTTAATATTTGTTCTTCTCCACCTTCAATAATTCTTGTTCTATCTGTATCTTCTATTCTGATTACAAATTGACCGTTATTTTTTTTAGCCCAAGCGAAGTTCATTAAAGCAGTCGCAACTGATCCAACGTGAACGTCAGCCCCTGTTGGGGACGGAGCAATTCTTGTCCTAACCATAATAATAGATATTATATAGGAAATATCTTGTTATTTTTCTTCACATTGACAGTCTTCCCCGCAGCAGTCGACCATATCTTCAAAATTTTCTTCAATTTTTTTCCAATCCAGATTATCTAAAAATGCATCTATATAATCGGCTCGATTGACTCCGAAATCGGCAAAATATGCATGTTCGTAAGTATCAAGAGCAATTATAGGCTTAACACCCCACATCATATAAGTATTCTGTGAATCGCTCAGATAATTAAATAGCCTACCTTCTCTCTTATTCCACCCGGTAAAAACCCATCCTCGGGCGGATAAGCCTGTTGCTTTTAAATCTTTTTTAAAAACGTCAAATGAACCAAAGTCTTGGTTTATTTGTTTCAGTAATTTATTATTCGCCGTCCCCCCTTTTCCTCCTAAATGACTAAAATAGATTTCATGATTAATTACTCCACCCCAGGCAAAACTTAACTCTACTTTTAATTCACGAATGTTTGAATATACCTGATTTGCTTTACTCAAATCTTCTTCGGTTAAAGCCGCCAGTTTCCCCTGAATTTCGTTATATTTATTAATATACCCCTGATAAAGTTTTAAGTGTTCCTCAACTGCTTTCTTGGAAATCTCTTTCATTGAAAAAAGTTTCTCTGAAAATTTTTTCGGTTCTATTTTTATAACTTTCATAAGATTTAAATTTAATTTATAACTAATACTAAATTAGTAATAGTTAAAATATATACCTTTTATTTACCAATGTCAAGTAGATCCGGTCTTTTTTTTCTAGTTTCTTTTTTTGCCATCTCCAATCGCCATTTTTCTATTTCTTTATGATTACCTCCGGTTAAAACTTTAGGAACTTTTAAACCCTGAAAGTTCTCGGGCCGAGTATATTGTGGGTATTCTAATAAATTTTCTCCTTTTATGCTGAAAGTTTCCTGAAGAGTTGCTTCTTCTTTTTTTAATACTCCGGAAATTAGTCTGGCAACAGCGTCGGTTATGGCGGCCGAAGCAATCTCTCCTCCTGTCATAATAAAATCTCCCAATGAAACCTCTTCATCAACATAATCTAAAATCCGTTCATCCACTCCTTCGTAATGTCCGGCAATTATTATTAAATGATCAAATTTTAAATATTCAATTGCTTTCGCTTGATTAAATTGTTTTCCTTTTGCCGAAGTTAAAACTGTTTTTGTTTTAAATTTTGAGTTTTTAATTTCATTTGCCATTTGTAATTTGTTATTTGTTATTTTTGAGAGTGCTTTGTAAATTACATCTACTCTCAAAATCATCCCTGCTCCTCCTCCATATGGTCGATCATCAACCGTTCCATAATCATCTATGGCAAAATCTCTTAAGTTAATTATTTCTATTTCCACTAATTTTTTATCCTGAGCCCGTTTTATAATGCTTTCCTCAAAAAATCCGGAAATCATTTTTGGAAACAGGGTGATTATTGAGATTTTCATTGATAAAATTATACTAAATGAAAAAAATTATTTTAGCTTCTATCCGTTTTTACCAAAAAACGAGATTTTTTCATGGAGCATTGGCTCAACAGTTATTTCTGACTGATCAGGTCTGCCGTTTTACTCCTACTTGTTCTGAATACACATATGAGGCTGTGAAGAAATACGGTGGTACTAAAGGTCTCTTTATTGGATTAAAAAGAATTATCCGTTGCCATCCGTGGAGTAAGGGTGGTTTAGATCCCGTCCCTCGCGCTTGATACTTTTCTGGCTCGGACCATAAAGGCGTCTTGAGCGGCTTTAATATTTTCCGGTTTTCCCATCCAGGTTTGAAGAGCTTCTTGCTGTAGGGCTCTTCCAAAAGAGTAGCTCAACTGCCATGGCAGTTGAGGATACATGGCATTCATTGTTTTTAAATAATCAGTTGATTGATCGGGGGTCAGACCACCCGATAAAAAGACGATCCCTGGTACTTCTGCCGGAACGGTCGCTTTTAATGTCTCGACCGTCAAACGGGCGATTTCTTCGGCGGTTGATTTTTTTTGCGACTCTTTTCCAGGAAAAACCATATTTGGTTTTAATAACATTCCGGAAAAAAGTACTGCAAACTGTTTCAGCCAATAAAAAACATCTTTAAGAACTATTGTTGTCACCTCTTTACTCTTGCTGATATTATGATTTCCCTCAAGAACCAATATTTCCGGTTCAACGATTGGGACTAATCCGGCTCTTTGGGAAAGAAGAGCATACTGCGCAAGTCCAATGGAATTTGCTGTAACAGCAGCCGTTGAAGGTATTTTTTCACCAACTTTATACACAGCTCTCCATTTGGTAAAAGCTGCTCCCATTTTTTTATATTCCAATAATCTTTCTTCTAACTTATCCAAACCCTGGGTAAAAGTTTCTCCCTGTTCATTAATTTTAACGACGCCCAAATCAACTTTAATACCCGGATGGATATTTTTTGATTTAAGCAAATCGGCAATCATCTTTCCGTTTGGCAAAAGGGTCCTTAGGGTTTCATCAAACAAAATTTCTCCACTGATTGCCTCTTCAATGCCCTGTGCTCCGATCATTATTTCTCTCCACATTGAGCGATTTTCCGGAGTGGCCTCAACCCCGATTGCGTCCAATCGTTTCTTCATCGTTCCGGTACTTTCATCAGCTGCCAGTATTCCTTTCTTCGGAGCAACTAACTCACGGGCAACTTTTGTTAAAGCATTTTCACCTGTTTGATTAATAATCATATTTATAAAAATTGATAATCAAAAATATTCTATCATTATTAAATAGACAAGTACAAGTTTATTTAGTATATTTATCAATACTAAATCATGGATAGAAACTTAGCTCTCGAATTCGTCCGTGTTACCGAGGCAGCCGCCATTGCAGCCGCTCATTGGATTGGTCGAGGAGATAAAAAAAAGGCTGATGGGGCTGCAGTTGAAGAAATGAGAAAAAGGTTTAATCAAATTGATTTTTCTGGAACTGTCGTCATTGGTGAAGGTGAAAAAGACGAAGCACCTATGCTTTATACCGGAGAAAACCTTGGAACAAAAAAAGGTCCTGTTATGGATTTGGCAATCGATCCTCTTGAATGTACAGACAGTGTTGCATATGGTAGATATAATGCTACAACGGTAATTGCCTCAGGCCCGAAACACAGTCTTCTTCATGCCCCGGATACTTATATGGAAAAAATTGCCGTCGGTCCAAATGGTAAAAAGGCAATTGATCTGAAAGCTTCCGTTAAAACAAATATTGAGAAAACTGCTAAAGCTCTCAATAAAAAAACTGAAGATATCACCGTTGTTATTCTTGATCGAGAAAGACATTTTGATTTAATTACTCAAGTTCGCCAGGCCGGCGCCAGAATACGACTCATTACCGACGGCGACGTGGCGGCTGGTATTGCAACCTGTTTTTCGGAAAGCGGAATAGACTTACTCATGGGAATCGGTGGATCAACCGAGGCAGTCCTGGCTGCTGTTCCAATAAAAATTTTAGGCGGAGAAATTTTGTGCCGATTTAAACCAAAAAAAGATGCAGATATTTCTAAAATAAAGGCGGCCGGTGTAAATGATATAAATAAAATTTTTACCACCGAGGAGTTAGCCCAAGGGAAAGAACTGACATTTACGGCTACCGGTGTTATTGATGGTCCTCTTTTAAATGGAGTCGCTTTTAACAAAAATAAAGTTATTACCCACTCTCTTGTCATTCGTGGTACATCTGGTACAATCAGGTACATAACAACGCATCACCATTATTATAAGTAGACAAAAAAATATGAAAAAAATAAAGGTTGGTCTAAACGGTTTTGGTCGAATCGGTCGAGCTTTTACAAGAATTGCTTTGACTCGAAATAATTTTGAAATTGTTGCAATAAATACGAGAAAAACGCCAATCTCAATAATGACCTATCTTCTTGGCTTTGATTCGGTTTACCGAAGATTTGGTATAGAAGTTAAAGAAGAGTCCGATGGAATTTCCGTTAATGGTAAAAAGATTTTCACCCTGTTAAATGACAAACCGGAAAATATTCCTTGGGATAAATATGGAGTAGAGATGGTAGTTGACGCTACCGGCGCTTTCAATAAAAAACCTGACCTTAAAAAACATTTAAAAGGTTCAGTAAAAAAAGTTATTTTGACAGCTCCAGCAAAAGATGAAGAAACACCCTTTGTTGTCCTTGGAGTTAATGATAAAACATTTAATTTTAAAAAAGAAACGGTTATTTCTAATGCTTCCTGCACAACAAACTGTTCGGCCCCGATGTTTAAGGTTATTAATGACAATTTTAAAGTTGTCTCGGGATTTTTAACTACCATTCATGCGATGACCATTAGTCAAAAGTTACTCGATGATGCTGGAAAAAATCAAGGCGGATCAAGAGCCGCTTTTATAAATATTATTCCTTCAACAACTGGCGCTGCAAAAGCAGTCGCTAAAGTTATCCCTGAATTAAAAGGTAAAGTCGACGGTATGTCTCTTCGAGTCCCAGTCGCAACTGGTTCTATCACTGATATTTCTATCATTGTGGAAAAACCAACCACTGCTGAAGAAGTTAATAAAAAATTTAAAGAAGCGTCAGAGACGTCGATGAAAGGAATCTTAGATTATGAAGATAGAATCTTAGTTTCCTCAGATTTTATTGGCTCCCCATATTCTTGTATTTTTGATGCCAACTATACCAAGGTGATTAATGGTAATTTGGTTAAAGTATTTGGTTGGTATGATAATGAATGGGGATATAGTACAAGAGTTGTAGATTTGATTGAGAAAATCGCGCCGTATATATGAAAAAAATTGAATATATTAATGAGGTTAAAATTAGAAATAAAACCGTCCTTTTGAGAGTTGATTTCAATGTTTCGTTAAATCCCGATTACACTATTTCCAATGATATAAGAATTAAGCAATCTTTACCGACCATTAATTATTTATTAAAGAATAATAATCGTTTAATTATTATTTCTCATCTTGGAAGACCAAAAGGAGTCGATAAAAAATATTCTCTGCAGGTAGTTGTTGATAAATTAAAAGAATATTGTCCAAATATTAATATTTCTTTAGTAAAGAATGTTGAAGAGGTAAATAAAAATAAAGGGCAAATTGTAGTATTAGAAAATATCAGATTTTTTCCTAAAGAAAAAGATTTTTCAACAATTTTTGCCAAACGATTAGCGTCTTTAGCCGATGTTTATGTCAATGATGCTTTTGGAGTCTGTCACAGATCAGATACTTCGGTTATTGGCCCACCCAAATTTATTCCTTCCTATGGCGGGCTTCTTCTGAAAAAAGAGTTAGAAATGATTTCGCAAGTTACCAACAAATCTAAAAAACCAATTGTGGCAATTATCGGAGGCGCCAAAGTATCAACAAAAATAGGGTTGATAAATAAATTAATAAAAATAGTTGATTATTTAATTATCGGTGGAGGGTTAGCTAATACTTTTATTAATGCTCAAGGATATCAGATTGGAACAAGTTGTTATGAATATGAAGCGGTTGAAAAGGCAAGAAAAATATTATCTTTAGCAAAAAAAGGTCGTGCCTTTATAGTCTTGCCGGTTGATGCTATTGTTTCCAAAACAAAAAACGACAAAGAGCATGAGACTAAAAAAATAAATAACATATCTCCGGAAGAGTCGATATTTGATATTGGTCCTGAAACAAAAGCTAAGATAGGCTGTATTCTTGCTAAAGCGAAAACGATTATCTGGAATGGTCCGGTTGGATATTTTGAAAATCCAGCCTTCAGAGAAGGAACTGATTTTATCTATTATTCAATCGCTCATAATGATAATGCTGTGTCAATCGTTGGCGGCGGTGATACTTTAGCCGCCATTTCAAAAAAAGAATATTTGGATAAAATTACTCATATCTCAACTGGCGGAGGCGCCATGCTTGAGTACATAGAAAAAGGAACCCTGCCGGGAATTGAAGCATTGAAAAGATAATTATCTAATAATCTCTACTACTTTATTAACTTTTATCTTCGATCCTACAGTAATAATTTCTTTACTTTTATCAATACTCGGCAAATAACTTTTTTCCATAACCTTATTTCCATCCATCCAATATAAATCCAAGTCCATGTAGGTATTTTTGTTCCAAAAACTTCTTATTTCTTTTCCTGGAAAAATAAAAATCATTCCGTCAAAGTCAACCGGCTTTTTATAAAACATTAGTCCTTTTTTCCATTGCTCTTGATTATTGGCGGTTAACAAACAATGGTTTTTGTTATTAATTAAGTAGTTTTTTGCCTGTTTATTTTGGCAAATTTTTTTGTTTGTTAGTATATAAACTAAAACAAAAAGTGTTAATAAAATTGAAACAATAATTTTTCTCATCAGATTTTTGGTCAAACGCGGAAGTTCTTCCATGTGCTGACTCTTTATAATAGAGTCATTAATGTCATGTAGTAGATTAAAAATCACTACATGACCATGAAGTGAACTTCGTTCTACTTCATGGTCGGAGCGGCGGGACTTGAACTCGCGACCTCAGCGTCCCAAACGCTGCGCTCTAGCCATCTGAGCTACGCTCCGTATTTTCCCACTTAACTTTCTTATTCTACCAAAAAATAAGCTGATATAATGACTTAATAATGAGAAAAAAAACAATTTTAATTTTAATAAGTTTATTTTTCTTTTTTGCTTTTGTTGTTTTTACTTATTTAGTAAAGACAAAAACTCTGGATCAAGTTGACTTTAATATTACAGTAAGATTACAAAATCATATCCCAAAAAAAATTGATGGTATTTTTTCATCTTTAAGTTTGATCGGAAGTTTTGAAATATTGGCCGGTATTCTTTTTATTATTTTTGTTTTTAGAAAAAAATTAATTTTCTTGTTGATATTTATTCCCTTTGCTGTCGCCCACTTAGTTGAGATTGTAGGAAAATCATTAATGCATCATCCTGGACCACCTCATTTGTTTTTCCGTTATAACTTGGAATTTCTTTTCCCTTCATCATACGTCCAACCGGGATCTTCTTATCCATCAGGACATAGTTTAAGAGTTGTTTTTGTTTCTGTAATTTTATCTTTTTTAATAGCTAAAATAAAAAGGATAAAATTTTCTTTTAAATTAGTATTAATATCAACGTTAATCGTTTTTAATTTTTTAATGCTGGTGTCACGAGTTAGTTTGGGAGAACATTGGACTACCGATGTCATCGGAGGCACCCTTCTTGGTCTATCTTCGGGAATATTTTCACTTATTTTTTTATAATTTTAGCCTCATCCAACCTACGAGGTTGTATGGCCAAACCCTTCTACCAGCTCTTGCAGTTTTGCTTCCGGATCTTTGGCTAAAACAAAAGCTGAGGACAAAATTGCTCCCTTAGCTCCTAATTTAATTGCCTGTCTTATATCCTCTCCTGTTGAAATTCCAGCTCCAATTATCAGCGGTCTTTTCAGAACTGAAACTAATTTTTTAATATTTTCTTCTTCTTGGGTTAACATTGAAACTCCAGTTCCAATCATATCCTCTCTTTCATAAGACACATAGTCAGGTTCCCATGTATCATATTTAATCACCGTTTCCGGATTAAAACCAATAACTACATTTCTCAGCCCATATTTTTTGGCTTTATCAAGAATTCTTTTTACCTGTTCATCAGATCCTTTGTGTTCACTATGATTGATAACAACACCTGTTGCCCCTGCTTCTTTTATAGCATAAGGTGAAAGCCAGCCAAAATTTTTTCCCGGTTCAATCGGGTCCATATGTTGTGCCCAAACTTCAATTCCCAACTCTTTTTTTACTCTATAGATATCGGTGGGCTGGACCACAGGAATGATTGTAACGCCAGTCTCCTCACTAATTTTCTTTACGCAAGATAAAAGTTTAACGGCTACCTCTCCAGTTGACTCACGATAAGTTTTTAAAGAAAGAAGTATCATTATTTAAAAAATTAATTTTTAATCACAAACTCCTTGCAGTATTGATTTGGGAAATTGGTATTGATTTTCAAGAATCGAACAATCAGGAGCACCATTTCCATCAAAAACTAAATTCCAAGAGTTGTTTATTTTTTTGGCAAGCCACATACCGCCGCCGCCTGACGAGGAAGCTCCTCCTCTGGCATAATCTCCAATATTTTGAGAAACCGTGATTACCAGTTCATTAGCGGTTGACCCATGTTTTTGTACCAATAATTGTTTAATTGTTATTTTTAAATTTTCTGTTTCATTAATTGTTGGAGTTGGCAGTTGAGTTTCGCATTTTTCTTCAAACGGGCGTAGGCATTTTTGCTTAACTTCGCACCAACTATATCCGGCTGACGCTTTACAGCCATGTTCATCACTGTCTCCTCCAACTAATGGTTCCTCAGTAATCGTTGGATTGATTGAAGGAATTAAATCTTTTGATTCTATTTTTAGATTATATTTTTGCGAGAAAAAATAGCCGCCAAAAAATGCTAGAATAATTAAAAAAACTATTAATAATTTTTTCATATTATTTTAATGTAAATTATCATTCTGACTCTGTTGGATTAATTTCTCCCTGATTATTATCTTCTGTTTGTTTAAATTGATTCTGCAACTCTTTGAGTTTTTCTTCATCAATATTTCCTCCTTTCATTAAAGAATCAAGTGGATTTTCTTTGACAGGTGATGGTTTTTCTATTTTAACTGCTTTATATTCATACATCATTTCAGTAGCGCTGCCGTCTTTATTTTCCATTCTTGTTTTTCTCAATAAATATTCTTTATCATCAAAATATACATATTCTGTAACATCCGGAGAAATTGTCATTACTAACTGATACTTAAAACAATTATATGGAGGACAACTTTCTTTACCGATTTTTTTATAACTAAGTTTGTCAACTGCTTCTTCAGAAAATTTTTTTAAATTTTCTTTTATTGATTCACTGTTAAACTGGCTTTTAGAACTATCTCCCTCTTTGGTTTTATTTTCATATTTTATCCATTTTCCATCGGTCATATCCTTCATATATGTCGTCCCCTGATAATTAACAATGTTTGATGTTTCTTTTCCGTTGCTTATTGATAAAAATCGGCTGTTTTCTCCTTGAATTTCAATCAATCCCTCATTTTTCTGCCCGGTTTTATCAGTTGTAATTGATTTTATAGATACGCCGTCCTTAAAGGACATCATTTTTGCAGCATTGCCAAAATACCTACATAAAGTTGAGTCATCATATGGACACTTAACGCTGACTTCTTTACCGTTTTCGCCTGGGACTTTTATCATCCCTGGTTTCTTGTTAATCAAAAAGTAGGAGGCAACTGCAACCACAACTACAACTACAATAATGACCGGAATGAAACCTTTATTATTTTTCATATCAAAAAATAATTAATAATTTATTTAAGCAAATATCCTCCATCAACAACAATCTGACTTCCTGTCATATATGATGCCATACTTGACGCTAAAAATAAAACTGTTTTTCCGATATCATCTGGTACGCCCATCCTGCCCATGGCTACTTCCATTTTTGGCGGTTCGGGATTACGGGGTAAGTCAACTGGTTTACCTTGAGCTTGAGCAATTGCTACTCCCGGAGTCATTACTCCACCAGGTGCCACCGCATTAACCCAAATGTTATTTTTTGCCAGTTCAAGAGCAACGTTTTTTGTAAATCCCCAGACTCCATGTTTTGAAGCATCATAGTGGGAAAGACCAATCATTGACGGATGAAGGGCATCAATTGAAGTGATGTTGATAATCTTTCCGCCTTTTCCCTGTTTGATCATCTGTTCCGATACATATTTTGTACAAAGAAAGACGCCTCTCAGATTAGTGGCAATGACCTTATCAAAAACTTCGCTTGTCAACTGAGATAACGGAACAAATGGAAACATGCCGGCATTATTAACTAAAATATCAACCGACCCGAATAATTTTACAGTTTCTGCAACTAAGTTTTTTACATCTTCCTCTAAAGAAACATCGGTTTTAACAGCCTTCACTTTAAATCCTTTTTGGGTTAGTTCTTCAACTGCTTTTTTCGCCTCATCAATATTTCGGCCGGCGATAACAATATTGGCTCCTGCTTCGGCCAGTCTATAACTGATCCCATATCCGATTCCAATTGATCCACCGGTCACAATGGCCGTTTTACCTGATAAGTCAAGTAATTTATCTTTGGATAAAATTTCCATATTATTTTTTAACTTTTAATTTTTTTTGAAAGAATTTCAGGTAGACAATCGGCAGGATGCCAATGGTATTAATTATCAGGATAGCAATAAACCAGTTTCGTTGTTTGTTCTGACTGGCTCTCCATAAAGCTAAACCCTTCCAAGTCAAATCCCAAATTCCGATCATTATTAATATATAAGGATTCGCTCTTAAAAAATAATCTAAATTTAAAAGAAAATTATTCATACATAATTATATTACAGTATAATTTCCTTCATGTCACTAATTATACTGTTTGGTCTGCCGGGAACTGGAAAAACATATGTAGGAAAAATGTTTGAAAAATACTTTGATTATTATTTTTATGAAGGAGATAACGACTTAAGCCAGGAAATGAAACAAGCCATCAAAGTACAAAGAGTTTTCACTGATCAGATGAGAAATGTTTTTTTTGAAAAACTGATTAAGAATATTCAAAAGCTTTTAACAAAACATAAAAAATTAGCGATCGCCCAAACATTTATTAAAGAAAAATATCGGATTGATCTTCTTAAAAAAATCCCTGAAGCAAAATTTATTTTGATTGAAACAAAAAATAATATTAGAGAAAAACGCTTAACTCAAAGAGTTAATTATCCTTTGGATTTGGAATATACAAGAAAGATGTGTGAAAATTTTGAAAAACCAAAAATTAATCATTTGACGATCATTAATAATGAAGATGGAATTGAAAAAATAAAAAAACAATTAACAAGAATTCTAAATTTTCATAAGTGTCACGAATGAAAAGTGTCTTCGAGAAGCGGATTGCGGCGTAGGCCGTAGAGCCTCGCAGAAGAAAAGATTCATGAGTGACAGAATCTATAAAAATTTAATTATCTCTTTTGCGACTTCTCTCTTTGAAGTTAATGGAATTTTTTTAACTGATTCATCGGAAGAAACAATATAAACTTCATTGTTGTCTGATTCAAAACCGCGATCGGCACGACTTATATCATTGGCAACGACAACATCTGCTAGGGATTCTTTTAGTTTTTCTCTTGCTTTTTCAATTAACTCTTTTTCTCCCAAGCCATATTCTGCTTTAAAAGCAATGAGAATTGTTTTTGGTGATAGTTTTTTAATTTGATCAATAACTTTTATTTGAGGAACTAATTCCAAAGTAACTGATTTTTTACTTGATAACTTTCCTTCAAACGACTGTTTTAATCTGTAATCGGAAACTGCTGCTACCTGGAAAAAAATATCCGCGCCTTTAATGTTCTCTTTTACCAATGCAGAAAGGTCTTCAGCTGTTTCAAATATTTTTTCTTTGATAAAATATCTTGCGGGAACAGAATTCTTGGCTCGGAGTAACAAAACATTGGCCCCCCGCAAATAACATTCTTCAGCGATGGCTATTCCCATTTTTCCGGAGCTGCGATTGGTGATGCTGCGAACTTCATCGATCTTTTCTACTGTTCCGCCCGAGGTAACAATTATTTTTTTTCCTTTTAGAGAATTTGTTCTTTTAATCTGTCTGATAACTTCATCTTTTATTGTTTGGATATCCTCTAACCTGCCAACTCCTTCATATCCACAAGCCAGCCTTCCTGTTGCCGGTTCAATGACCTGATAACCGACTGATTTTAATTTGGCCAGATTTTCCCGAACAATTGGATTACCCCACATATTGACGTTCATTGAGGGACAGATAATGATTGGCGAAGTAACGGCTAATGCGGTTGTTGTTAAAAAATCATCAGCAATACCACAGGCCAGTTTCCCAATAATATTGGCCGTTGCCGGCGCAATCACCATTACATCAGATTTATCGGCCAGTTCAATATGCTCGACTTTCCGTATTTTCAATATTTTTCTGTAATCAAAATTTTTTTCAAAAAGATCAACAAAAACTTTATGACCTGAGATTCTTTCAAAATCAGCCAGAGAAAACATTTTTGTCGCTCCTTTTGTCATGATGACAAAAATTTCATGACCTTCCTCCTTCAATAGTTTTATTAGATCAAGAACTTTATAGGCGGCAATTCCACTGGCCACCCCAATTAAAATATTTTTTTTCATAGTCTTTTTCTTAATTCAACTTTTTTATCTCCTAATTTAAATGTTTGGATAACCTTTGTTTTATCAATTATCCATTTTCTCACCGTTTTTTGATTCGTTTGCGCTTCGGGAAAGAAAATAAAATTATTGGTTTTCGTTTTCTCAAGATTATATATAATTTCTTTTTGAATTGCCTCAGTTGTTTCACCGGTATGATAGTAATATCTCGTTGGATTTTTCAGTTTAAAATATTCATAAAAAAGCACATGGTTAGGATAGATAAACAGCCAGTTATTTTCTTTATCCAATTTATCTGCTATTTTTTTCAACTCTGTCAAGTATTGTTCGCTAAATTTCAATCCGGCAATTTCATTCCCATCCGATTGAAAAATCTTATTTGAAAGAGATTTTTTAAAAGAAATCGTTGGTAATCCAGCGTAACGAATTTTTAAAAAAGAAAGGCTGTGAAAAACTAATAATGACGTTAATATTCCTGATATTAGAATTAAAAAGACATAATTTTTTCTAAATTTTACCGAAGCTAAGAAACATACTGTTGTAAGAACTACAAAAATAGGTGCTGATTTGAATTTTAAGATAAAATACCCAAAAGCAAAAAGAAATAGACTGATTGGAATTATTAAAAGTAATGACGATATTTTTAGAATATTTTTTTTAAAATCTGTAAGGCACGAGATAAAATAAGAGATATAAAACGGTAACCAAACAACTGCATACCACATGTGTCCCTCATCCGATCTTCCAAGGGCAGAAATAAAACTTAAAACCGAAAATAGTGCAAAAATTTTTATTCCTATCTGACCTTTTGATTTTATATACAAACTTAATGAAGATGAAAATAGAAAAATTAAAACGGATAAATAAATTAATCCAACTGGCGGTGGCGGAATAGGCAGGCTCATGATTTTTGGTTGAGTGATTAATCCGAGGTAAAGAGTGTCATAAAAAAAGTTCTTTATCGATCCCGTAAACAAAATGTAGGTTAGCATTGGAATCCACACGGCTAAAAACCCTATAAAAGACGGGAAAAGTTCCTTATAATCTTTTCTTTTTTCAAAACAGGAAACAATAATTGATAAAGTAAGGATTATCCCCGCCTCAATTCTAAATAAAAAAACTACTCCCAAAAGAATTCCTAAAATAATATTTTTAAAATAAGCAGATTTAAACTCACTTAATAAAACTATAAAAAATAAAGCCGCAAAAACATGAATATCATAGGCAGAATAGACTAAGGTCTGGGAAATAAAAACACTGACTACAGATAAAAACAAACTGATTAAAGCTGATTGATATTTTCTAAAAATTTTATATGAAAGAAAAAATAAAAAAGTCGGAAAAAAAATTCCAGGAATTAATACGAAGTAAAAAGCGGTCGTTGGAATTGAAGTGCCAAAAATTTTAAAAAATAAGGCCTGGAGAAGAAAACGGCCGGGGGGATAAACAATACTAAAACCTTTATATAGCCCTTCTCCTTTTAATGTACTTTGGACATTAATAAAATTTACTTCTTCGTCCGATGGCGTATAGATTTTTCCAATAGAATTATTTATTGCCATAAAACCGGTATGGACAAAAAGAACATAAGTCAGAATAGCAACAAAAAAGAATTTCATTTCTAATCATATTGTATAATTCTTCTATGAAAATTGACATTATTGTTCCAGTCTACAATGAAAGTTTGTTTATTAAATTATTTCTCGACGATTTATTTAAAGAAGGATCTCTCGGGCTAATCAGAAATGTCATTATTATAGATGATGGCTCAACTGATTCTACTCCAAAAATAATTAAAAACTATAAAAATAAAAGGATTATATTTATCAGATATTCAAAAAACCACGGAAAAGGTTATGCGATGAGAGTTGGTCTTGAGGCAGCAAAAAAATCAAAAGCTGACGCAGTCATATTTATGGATGGCGACCGGCAGCACGATCCAAAACATCTGCTAAAATTTATTAAATCCCTTAGTAAATTTGAGCTTGTCTTTGGTTATAGAAATTTAACAAAAGATACTCCCTATCTTAGAAAGCTTGGTAATAAAATCGTCAGATTTTTATTCCAAACATTTTTTAATATAAAAAGACATGATGTTTTGTGCGGATTTATGGCAATGAGGAGTCAAGTTTTTGATAAAATTATCTGGGAATCAAATGATTATGGAGTTGAGATAGAAATATCAGCTATTGTTGGTAAGAAAAGAGTTTCATTTAAAGAAATACTGATTGATACATTATATTTGGATATTAAAAAAGGAGTAACCTTGATAAAAGCTTTTTTTATTTCGTTAAAAATACCCTACTGGTATTTTAAGTACAAATGAAAATCATTGAAAAATACTTCAGGAATATTGTTATATTACTACTAACTTTCATGTTTGTTTTCCTTTCATTCAAAAAAGTAAATACTTCCGATACTTTAATACCTAATCTGGAACCATATCCTGACAGTCTTTATTATTCTGTCCCCGCCTGGAATTTTGTCCACGGTAATGGTTTTTCTATGAAAACCCAAAACACGGTTATAAAACAACAGACTCCTCCCCTATATGGCATCTATCTTATTCCTTTTTTTGCATTATTTAATAATGTCAGATCATTTTACTATGCCAATATGATTTTACTAATTAGTGTCATTATTCTTTTTGCCCTTATAATCGATAAAATCTTTTTCGGGAAAAAAATTTATAAAGGAATTCTTATTCTCTTCTTAGGTTTTTTCCTTGTAACGAATTTCTACTTTTATTCAATTTCTCAACTGTTAATGGCTGAACCGATAACCGTATTTTTAGTTACTTTAGGAATTTATTTGTATGTTTCGGAAACAAGCATTTTATATACATTAATAGCAGGCCAAATAGGTTTCTTGCTTATTATGGTCAAACTTTCAAACATCCCATATGCGGCGATATTATCGATATTATTTTTTGTTAAATTTTTTCCAAATAAAAAATCAGGCAAATATTTTATATTGTTTTTAATAAGTACCGGAATTGGAATAATATATTTATTAAGTTATGTTTTTACTAGCAAATTATTATTGAATCACAAAAACTTGGGAGGAACTGATTTTAACTTAATTCACTTTAAAGAAGGCATAAAGATTTATATACAAACTCTTCTTGGAAATCCGGGAATAAGATATTTATGGTTTACGGAAAGATTTACTTCTTCAATCGTTGTTCTCCTTACCTTAATTGGAGTTGTTGCGGGTTTATTAAAATCAAATTACAGAAAAATTGTTTTTGTTCTTTTGTCACTAGTTATTTTAGTGGTTTTGTTTATGTCTTTTTTTGTCACTCGGGATATCCGATACATTATTGCGATTTTACCTGTCTATGTTATTTTTATGGGTTTTTCTGTCCAGGAAATTTCTTCTAAAACAAATAATACCGTTGCAATTCTATTTATGTTAATAGTAATTATTCTTTCTTTGTTTCTTAAAAGTCAAAATAACAAAAACGAAATCGCCATAATTACTTTTAAAAAACAGGTTGGCCTCAATTTAAGACATAGGGAAGTCCCCTGGAACTATGAAGCGGTTGAAATATTTAATAACTTTACTAAAAATGCTGATCCTAAAAAAACTTACATTGGTACTTTCCTGCCTCCCCCATTTATTGAAATATTTTCAAATAAAAAATATCAGACTTTACCTATATCGTCATGGCAGGAATTTTATTGGCTGGAGCCGAATCTCTTAAAAAAGATCGTTGGAGGTAATGATGTTTTGACTCGTTATAAAAAATTAATTGAGGAAGGAAATGATGTTTATGTGACTCGTTATTATGCAAGTAATGTTCCTTCCCAGTGGCCAAAACAATTTGATGAATTAACAGCGAATTTTTTACTTAATAAGGTTTATGACGGATGTTTGGGTGCTTGCGATATTTATCAACTGAAATGAAAAAAAATATTATTTATGGTTTGATTGTTGCTTTGATAGTTTTTTTTGTGATTATTTTTCGCATAAATGATTCTTTAATCTTTCACTCAGACTTTGCCAGAGATTTATTTAATATATTAAAAATTTCTCAGGGAAATCAGACTCTTCTGGGTCCGAAACTGTCATTTGGAGGATTATATACTGCATCCTATTATTATTACCTGTTTGTTCCTGTATTTTTATTGTCCGGTTTTAAAATAATGTCGATTGTTTATTTTAATGCCTTACTTTTTGTTTTGGCTATTTTTTATTTTTTTATTAATGCCTGTAAAAAATATCCTTTGTGGAAAGTAGTCGTTGCATCGATCTTATTGGCTATCGTTCCTATTTTTTTATTTTCTTCAAGAAATCCCAGTATTTCCAATACTCATTTAGCGCTTCTTTTAATTTTTTTAACTTTTGTTTATTTTAATTCAATCGAACAACCAATAATAATCCTGATATTAGGTTTTTTCTTTGGAATCATTATTAATTTCGGTTTTTTAAATCTGCTTTTATTATTGCCTATTTACTCTTTGATTGTTTATAAATTAAAGAAAAAAGTAAATTCTTTATATTTTCTTTTTGGAATTGCGGTCTCTTTTATCCCGCTAATACTTTTTGAAATAAAGAATAATTTTGTCATGTTAAGAAATACTTTTTCTAATCAATCGTATCTTTCCTGGATCGGAAATAAAAATATAATCCATGGTGCGGCCGCTAAAAAAAATGTTATTGAAAACTTTTTTTATTTGTCAAATAGAATTACCGATCTTATCGTAATTAATCCGATTATCGGTTTAGTTGTTCTTTGTTTAGTTAATTATTATGAAAAAAAATTAAATAAAAGAATCTTTTATATTTTAAACGGTTTTTTGGCTTTGTTAATTTTATCTATTCTTATTCGTTTCCAGCTGGCTCCTCATTATCTCTACCCAACCGCTTTTTTTATTTTCTTTATCATTACAATTACACTGTTGGAATCTCAATATAAGATTCTTATTTTTTTAATGTTTTTTCTTGAAATTATTCTTTTCCCAAAACATATTTATTATAAGTCAACGATTCGGCCAGAGCCTTTTGATCAAGCGGTAAAATACAGCATTGATAATCACCTGATTGAAAAAGACTCACATTTTAATGTCGTAATGATCGCTGATCCAAATGCAATCGTTGGGTTTGACTACAGATATTTTTTTCAAAAATATGGTTTTGTTCCTCTATCGGAATTTGAATATTCTCAGTCCGATATCTTGTTAATTTTTACCCAAAAAAATAATCTTGATCCATCAACATTAAAAAGCTGGGAAATTGAACAGTTTGGAAAAAAATATCTGTTAAAAACTTCAAAGTATAAAGCGGGAAAAACCTCCATTTTCAAAGCGGAAAAAAGATGATATTCTTTCAGTATTTCTACAGTTTTGAGGATTAAATTAAAACCATATCTTCACTTGGTATTCACCGGATCCGTAACACACCATAAAATAAATTACACATCTGTATTTGTTGGAATTTGTTTTATTTTTTATTGAGGTCCTGTTCCAGGAGCATAAGCCGGGTTACTGCCTTCTACTGTTTTTCCAGATGTTCCGCTTCCAGATGTTCCTGGCGCCCATTGTTGTTGTCCCCCTCCTTCATACTTAATACCACCCTCCCCTGGCCCTGTACCTGGAGCATAAACATGGGTCGCTTTTTCTTCAAAAGCCGCGCCTCCGGTCGTTCCTTCTTTATATTCAACTGTTTTTTTAACATTTTCAACTACCGTATTATGGACATTTTCAATCACTTGATTATTCGCTGGAGTAAAAACAGTAATTTCTTTTAAAGTTTTCTGTTGATTAATAGTTTGATTTTTGACTTCTTCCATCACATCTTTGTCAACCTTATCCATCAATGATGATTGTTGATCTTTTAGGTTTTCGTATGTCTTAACGGAATTCTCAACCATTTTATCATCGCCTTTTTGTGCTTCATTTTTTGCCTCTTCCAATCTTTTCGTGGCTTGTTTTTCCAAAACCTTTACTTTTTGCGAAGGAGTAAAGGCCAGGACATATTCTATTTTTTCTTTTACCTTAGTAATAAATAATGATGAATTACTGAATAAATCATTGAAAGAAACTGCCTTGGTTTCTTTAGGAAGGACAAAAAAAGTTAACATTAAAAAACACAGAAGAATAATTATTTTGTGTTTCATAGTTTTATTATGACAATAATAAAAAAAATATCAATAACAATTTAATGCCAACTCTCCCTGTTTTGATACATCCAACTGGTTACGTTTCCTTTCTTACACCAGGTAATTGCTTTTTTTAATTCATATTGACTGAGAGTTTTATCTAACGATTCTTTTGGTGGGATATTGCCAGTATAAAGGTTTTGTAGGGTTGGAAGAGCTCTTTTATCTGCAAGTTGTCCCAAGGCCCAGATAGCGGAATTTCTTTCCCTAAAAGAATGTTTATCTGATTGGATATATTTAGCTAAAGCGCTAACACATTCTTTCTTGTATTCATTTTGAACCTTTAGACACGTTCTTTTCACGTTTCTATGGATAACGTGAAAAGAATAAAAGGAAAGGATCGCGATAAGAATAAAAGTAATTATAATGAAGGAAAAGACAACCTTTTTCATCATTTCATTCTATCAGAATTTAAAAAAATTTGAAAAATTGGTTTCCCAATAATATTTGAATTAAAGCTGAAAAATCGAACATTTTTTGATATCATATATCTGCACTTTTACACTTTTCCGCTTTCAATGAAAATTGAAAACTGAAAATTGAAAATTTTAAATATCCCCTGTAGCTTTTACCCCGCTTAGCGGGGCAATCGGTACCTGCCGTTAGGCAGAAAAGGAATGATATATTTTTGATCTTTGATATTTAATATATGATATTTCTTTTCCCCTGTAGCTCAATCGGTAGAGCAGATCCCTGTTAAGGATAAGGTTACTGGTTCGAGTCCAGTCGGGGGAGCTGAACTTGTCTTAATCTGCTCCAAAAATACGGGTTTATTAAAGACAATGTTATTTTAGTTGTTTTATATAAAAATGAATTGTTATATTGATTTATTCTCACCAGAAACAGCAAAAGCTTTTTCGAATTCA
>Ga0172375_10002405_pt1 | contig 29161 bp, 24 predicted proteins | sample LakKiv1m_FD_114537 | JGI IMG/M metagenome (GOLD analysis project Ga0172375, IMG submission 114537) | Freshwater microbial communities from Kabuno Bay, South-Kivu, Congo - kab_092012_11.1m | ecosystem: Environmental > Aquatic > Freshwater > Lake | place: Democratic Republic of the Congo... | reverse complement strand
TCTTTCTCCAAATACTAGATACCATTCACTAGACACCGTTCAATCTATTTATGATCAATACCTCGATACCTTCAAGCAAGGTGTCTGCAACCTGATGCGAGTCGAATACGACCCGTATGCCAAAAAGTCCATCCCCCGAAAGTACTTCGCGGGAGGGGTGAGTTGGACCTTGCCGGGCCATGTTAATTATGTGAGCAACATTTCAGGTATGGCACCCCAATGGGTTGCCAGCAGTACTATAAATAATATCCATTTTCAAATAAATCCTATCGATGCTCTTGCGCGTAGTTCATCTGCGTTATCGGCAGAAGTTGTTTCAGAACAAAGTGTTATTGTTCGCGATCTCCTATCGATATATTCGAAAAGGAAAAGAGGTCTTCCTGGGGCCTGAAGGTTTTGTCGCGGACCTAAAGGATCGAACAGACCTAGGGTATGAAAGATTATCAGAGGTATTAGATATTTCAAAAGGCACTCTTTTTAATTGGATCAACGGGAGCACAGAACAGCCTGCAAAGCCGAAAACCGTTGAACGCCTCATCGAACGTTTTCAGCTTAACGAAGAGCAAGCCAGATTTTTGTGGAGATTAATGCGTGGCGATAAAACTTTGACCTTGGAAAATATTTTCACGAAATGGAAGGACTACATTAAGGCCAGATCTCCTCAAGGCTTTGTTCCTTCACAGGAAGTTTTTTCAGAGGTCTTTGAGGATCTTTACCGGTATAGCGGCTATACGGATGAAATGATCCAAAAAGGCGTTGGGGCAAAAGATAAAGAATCGATCTTTGAGTGGAGAAGGGGAACAACATTCGACGATTACCAAACACCTTCTAAAATAGCCAAAGTCCTTGCTGGAAAGAATCAGGATCTCGTTCATGCATTTACGATGTTGCTGTTTGGTGTTGCGGATTATTCGCGGCCGGGAGAACTATTGAGCCGCGTGAAGGACCCAAGTGATGCTTTGACGCCGGGGGATCTTGTTTATATTGTTCGCCTCCAAAAAGGACAAAGACGTTTAGATTTTTGGAAAGGAGCAGCAGGTGCGGATACCTTAAAGGATACATCCGATGAAAATGGGCGGTCGATCATCGAAGCTTTGGAACGCGGACGGCATATTCGTTTTAATCCCGGCATCGCTCAGGCTGTGGCTGCTTACATAGGTTTTCCGTCAAAAGAGCAAGAACAGGAATTTGTTAGAATGCTTTTAGGAAAAGGCATTTTTTATGATCCTAAGATCTTAAGAGATGTCCACCTTGATGATCTCGATAGTCGTCGTCAAGCCCTTGTAGCGTTGCGACGCAGCGCAGGCAATCTGAGCGCAAAAGAGTTTGCAAAGAAGATCGGAGTTAGTCGAAGTGTCTATCTTCATTTTGAACAGAGTGGCGGCGAAGATCGATCATCTGTGATCGATATTGAAAAAATGGTAGCAGCGTTTGGAATTCCGGCAAAAGATCGTGTACGTTTTTTAGAGATCTATGCATTCAAAGAGTATTTTTCAGAAATGTTGAAGGATTTTTTAGCTAGCGGAGGGGTTCAGCTATTCGGCCGCCAAGGATTTTTCTTTTATCTTTTTAAGCAAGGACGCCGCACGACGGATCAGATCGCCCAACAGCTCGGTGTTCCTGTCGAGATCTTTGATGAATGGCTTGATGTTGTTCCGCATCGCCGGCCTAGAAAGATTATCGAGGGGCTCGATCAGAAATTTTTGTCCCCGTCAGCGCTTAAAGGCAAGTTGCTTTATCTTTTAACTGTGTCTTTTCGACAAGAAAAAGATGCAAGGCAGGTAGCTGAGCTTAATGGTGATGATCCTCAAGGTGCTCCATTGTCCGCATCTTCCGCTTTGGGTGGCAAACAAGCGGTTAAAGTTTTTCTGGATAAGGTTTCGCACGATTCCTTATCAAGGAGCCAGCTTAAAGAGATCTTCAGGTCGCTTGAGGAAGAGTTTTCGTATCTGAGCCCTGCGCAGGCTATTTATAATGCGGTCACGAGCCAAACAAAAATGGATGTGTACGCCGCAGAAGATATTTTGCAAGTGGCGGATATTTTTGTCGCGGAGTTTATCAAAGAATTTCAGGCCTGGCAAAAAAGCGCAGGAAAGAACGAAAAGTTCATTGTTCATTTTGCGACGGGTGCAACACCCTGGATCTCTTATCGCAAGCTTGCGGATGTTCTGTCGACCTGGGAGGATCCCGCGACACAAGAATTTCTAAGCAGGGCAGGCATTGATCTTAGCGACCGACCTGACATATCCCGCGTTGAGGCTTATTGTCTTGATGCGATCTTGCCGCAAAAACGGACCGATTATCACGCGTTCGCGAACAAATTGAACAATATGTGGAATTTATTACGTATCCCGCAAACCCAGAGACATTTTCTTTACGGTGATCTGATCATGGATGGTGCGCAAGCGCGGCAGATGACCGATGAGGAGTTTGACGGACTTATGAAGGAAATTCAAAAAGACGGACTGCAGCTCAAGAAGTATAAAGCCGGCAAGCTTGCCACAGAGTCACGTCAGTATAAATTTTTTAAGGCGATCGATCAAGATTCGCGCAAGATGTCCGATAGCCTTATTGAGCAAGGGGGCGGCCATTTTGTTGTCTGGGGTGTTGGGCCTTCCTACGAGGGTAAAGGACATCTTGCTTTTATGGAAGCAGGAACGCCGATGGATCAGAAAGTGTTCATGGATGAAGCCGGATTTTATGTTCAGGCTGATCACGCCAAGGAGAACGGCGGTTTTGACAGCATGACAAATGTTGGATATGTGACGCTTGGTTTCGCGGAGCTGTTGCATCGCGCTGATGCGAAACATGTTCTTTTGGCAACGTCTAATAGTAAGAGAAACGCGATCTATAAGGCTACCGAAGGAAGTTTTGATAAAGACTTTCCTGCATTTCCGATTACGGCATTGCAAGGTCAGCGAGGAGTGATCATCGCTGCCGGCGGTGCTGATGCTAATCTTCGTTTAAAGAGGCATTTTTGGCATTACGAGCTCATTGATGTTTGGACGCCGGAGATGACCAAGCAAATGTTCGTGCGTTTGGCTGATGATCTTGGTAAATCAATGGCCGATCTTAAGGAAGAAGATTTTTTTGCGATCCCGGCTCATCATCCGATCATTGGCCAGATCCGTCGGGTGAACCTAGAAAGCTTGAAAGAGCAAGGAAGCTTCGAAGAGCTTAAGGACAAGGCAATTAAAAATATTACATCGAGGATCATTCTGCCTTCCGCATTGGGTCAAAAACTTGGATGGCAGGCAGGAGACAAGAAAAATGTTGTTATCATCAACCCACACTTGGATGATGATTATTTAGCTGGCGTCGGACATCTTTTAAAGGAAAACAGTTCTTTGATCGGCAGCGTTGATGTTTATTATACCGCTAAGGGCACCACGGCTGTTAGCGATCGATATGTTCGACAGATGCTGGAATATATAGGTTCATGGACCAAGGATAAGGTTATGTCTGTTCTTTTGAAATCCGATAAGCAGATCGCGCAAGAGCTTGTTCCGATCCTTGAAAAGCAAGACCTTCGCATGGATCCATCTGATTATAATGTCTGGGATCAGATGAACGTCGAAGAAAGAGACCTTCGTGCTCAAGCGTTGTTCATTGAAGTAGTCCGGGATTTAATGGAGCGAGAGGATGACAGAGATTCTTTGCAAGATGTTGTTGAGCTCTTGCAGAGCGCGATCGCAACGAAGCCGGTGTGGGGTGCGCGCGACATTGATCTTGTGACAACGATCAAGGAGGCTATTCGCGTTTTTGAGAATCGAACAGCCTTAATGAGCTTAGGCTTTGCGTTCGAGAATATACATGCACCAATGGATTCGACATGGTATGGCCAGGAAGGCCGAGGAACCGCCAGGATCCAGGACATCGAAAGGATCGAAGCGATCCTGCGCGAGAAGAGGCCGGACTTGGTCATTTCCAACGGTGAAGGATTCTCTGATTATGGTGCGCATTCGACAACAGAGGCAAGCGTTGTCGCTGCCCTGGAATATCTTTTTCAGGATGGAAGTCTTAACGCGGATCGTGTGCGCTATCTTACGTATGCGGGTGTCTGGGATAGGACCAAATTAGCTGATGAGGATGTGATAAGTGTCGTGATGACCCCGCAAGAGCTTGCTCATCTTGACCGCGGTTTCCGTCAGCATTATCCATCGCAAAGCCCTGCGCCTGTACCCGATCCTGGCTTTGGTAAGCCAACTTTCTTTTCCAAGGCTGTCTTGATCAACGCCCGTATTAGCCGAAGCGAGGTCAGGAGGATATTCCCAGATCGCTTAAAAGACCTTTCCGTTCTAGCCCAAGAAGGTAGCGGGATCCTTAATTATCGCTTGGTTGACCTTAGCAATCTTTCAACTCGAGAACGCTTGAATCATAAAGTCGCAGAGCTTGAGAAGGTGCGTAATGATCTTTTACGGTCGAGTGATTTTGCGATCAACGGCGCAGCTCCGTTGCCGGGCTTAGCAACAAAAGATCAAGAAGGTTTTAGGCGAGTTCTTTCTCTTTTGTCCCTGACGCAGGAGGAAGCCTTAAGCGGGGTCAGGCCAGAAGCGCCTGCCTATGGCCAGGGGCGTCAAGGTTCGCCGCCTTCGACGGCTCTTGGCGCTTCTTCTGGGATCTTAACAGCAAGCCCTACAGACGAGGATTCTCCTTATTATGAAGTGTGGCAGCGTTATTACGGCGATAAGGCGCGAAAACTTTGGCCTCAGGCATCGGCTGATCTTGATAAGCTTCGTCAATACGAGTTGCCGCTGGATGAAGCACGTCAATATGCTTCCATCCCGTTCTTCCATACAAATGAAGAAAATTTTGACGAGATGCTAATGGACCTTTGGAAGGCCCCGCTGCCTTCCGATCAAAAAGAATATGTTCATATTGGGACATCAGGGCTTCAAAACTTGGATATCATGGCGGCGCGACGTTCGCATTATGGGATCATTATTGACCGCAATCCAGAGACCGTTGAATTTTTTGATGTTATTTCTCGTATCATGAAAGAGGAGGATACGCAAAACGCCGATGTGTTCAGGCAAAAGTTGTTAGCGCATTTATCCACGCGTTACGCTGATCAGCCACAGGCGGCCAAGCATCTAAGCGATATCGGATACAACTGGGAGAATTTTATATTCGGGTTTATGCACTACCAAGAAACATTTGACCATGTCCGCAGGATGTTCCGTGAGGATCGTATTATCGCGGTCGATCAAGATTATTTTCATGAGGATTTCTTTCAGAAGCTTCGCGGTTGGCTGAACGCGAATGACCTTTTCGTTGATACGATCTATGTATCGAATATCCTGCGCCTCTTTTGGCCTGCGGAAGATCAGATGAGGTTCGTTAAGAATGTTCATGCGGTTGCTGACCCGACAACGTTTGTGGTGAACGCGACGGGTCTTCATAAGGGTCCTGGAGTTTATGTTTATGATGTAAGCCAAGAAAATCCATTTGGATCAGTCTTTGGCTCTGAAAAACTTTTTTCGGCAGAAATCTCACGGGATGCTTCACCAGGCGCCTTGCCAGAAAGCCCCGTAGATATTGTTTTCAACGATATGGATATGGCCGCCGCACCGAGCGATGAAGTAAAAAGGCGGATAGGGAAGATCGTCGCCAAATATTCTCAAGGTACGGCGCGTGATATTGAGCAGCAGATCGGATGGTTCTTGCCATACGTGAAGCTCTCAGATGAACGATTAGAGCAAGTTATTCGCGAGGGCTTGTCGAGCAGTATGTCATTTTCCAGCCCGGGAGGCGGCTTTTTGCTCAATGGCCCTGAAACAATGGCCCTTGGGTCAGGTACTCGAATGCTGGCGGATAATAATGTTCAAGACGTCATTGTGACGACCTACGGCGGAGGAGATTTTCTTCCCAAGGGGTCGCTTCTCAGCGGGGGCGATACAGAATTTGAAAGTGCGGTCAAAGCTCTTATTCGGGATTATGACAGTCGGGGCAGAAAAACAAACATCATTTTGGTCGTTTATGATTGCGATATATCGAGGGTAAGAAACTATCCTCTTCAGTTACGCCAGCTAATAGAATTCTTTGAAAGAAAATATCCGGAATGGGAGGGGCGTATCAGTTATCGTACGCATTATGGCAATATTTTTGATCGGCGGTTATGGCAATCCATGGCAACGCTATCCCATATTACGTTTTGGCGTCACACCTGGGTCGGAGATCCTATAGGCGATCGATTGGAGGACCAAAAGCTCGATGTCGTCGAGTTGGAAATCTTTGCTGAAGCCTTGGGATCGAGCATTGCGCAAGGGGCTTTGATCGTTAACGAATCGACAGGAAAGAATATCTTCAAGGTATGTAAGGTTGTGGGCGGCGATAAGGCTTCGTCGGCTGCCGATGGGGCGTGGACAGAAACAAAAAGTATTGACCCTGTTTCTTATGTGAACGACATGCTCTTGAAGTATCCGACAGGGAACATTGCGGATGCAGTCGAGCGGGAGGCTGATGCTGACCTGTGCCGCAGGCATCCGCAGATCATGTTTTTGTGGTATTTGGTGGGATTTTCTAGCCGCATCGACGACTGGATAAAGAACGAGACCAAGGGCGTTAACGATGTAGATACAATCTCCATTAGTAATCATTTTTCTGAATATGTCGATCACTACAGATATCATTTCAAAGCTGGGAAGAGCCAGATCGAAAAGTTAAGGCAGTTGTTCGATGGTTTGGCTTTAGTTCGAGGAGCAGAAGAAGGTGATTTTCTGGAATCTCCAGATCTTAATGTCAAGATCAAGATCTCGAGTGAGCCTAGAAAATTCGAGACTGTTGTTTCCAGCCCTGCGGGGGATGAGAAAGGCGCGAATCTTGATCCGCAGGATGATACGCCCAACAATCTTCAGGGTTTAGTGGCTTTAAAACATTATCTTTTGCAGCAAGGGAATCCGCCGCAAGTTATTGACAAGGTGATGTCGATCCTTAAGAAGTATTCGCGCATTTATCTTGATGTCGGGACGCTTGAAGGCAAGCTTCCTCTTGAAATAGCGCGACGATATCCTGATATCGGCGTGGTCGGCATTGATAAATTTTCTAAAGAAAGTAATTATAGAGAAGAGGCAATCAGGTGGGAAGACAATGCGCTGCCTGCGCAAAAGGCCATTAAAGAGGAAGCCCTTGATAATTGCGTCATCCTTAAATCTGAGCTTGAGGGATTCTTTTCTCTTTTGCCTGATCATTCTTTGGACTATCTTTCATTATTGAATTCTGCTTTTTTTGTTGAAAGGGCTTTTGTGAGTTTTTACGACAATGGGATGCTCAAGCAAAAAATGAAGCCTGCTTCAGCGATTTATGCGACACGCCGTTTTGTTGATAGGGATCTTCATCCTTTAGGAGGTTTTAGGGAAGCAGGGGATAAAAAGATTCTGGGCGTGCCTTTAGAAAAAGGAACGACCCTTGATTTTACACCGAATTCTCTTTTTGTTTGGAGAACTGGGAAAATCTTTGATGGGGAGGAGAATGCGGTGATGACGGGGGGCAAGGCGGATAGGGCGGTGACAGAGGACCCGATTTCTCTTCGCGGGAAGGTTTTAAAGGATGTATATGCACAAACAGAAGATTGGATGGAAAAGCACGGCTATCGCGTTGTTCGCGACCCAAATAATCAAGTTTATGGTTTAATAGACAATTTCCCTCTCGTCGATATCGGCTATAGCATAGAACAACTGGGGAAAAAAACAATGCACTTCCTAAGAAAAGAAGAGAAAAGCAAAGATGCCTTCATATTGCACGGGGTTGAGATCAGTAATTATTATTTATTTTTAGAGAGTACTTATAGCGATAAAAGTCGGGATAATTCTTTTTTTTATAAATTTGATGATCATTCTACGGCGCTTCCATTGTTCACCTTTGGAGTCGACAAGCATAATCGTCTCTATGCAGTCGTTGATGATTCTGTGATGGATGCATATGAAAAACAGACATCTCTTAAGCCCTATCTAGAGGATATGCCGATCTTGCTTATTAGAAAAGCTGATGATCGAGTTAAAGATCTTGAGATATTAGCTAAATTCTCCTCCAGCCCTGTGAGGGGTGGGGCGAAGAAGGTGCAAGGAGAGCAAAATACCGGCGGTATCGATTTTAACGCGCGCAGCATGAACGTCAATGTGAAAAGTTCAAGTGAAACATCGTCCGTGGATCGTGAAACGACGAACGACGTTTCACCAGATGCTCTTTTTACCATTCCCGACAACATCCAAGGTTTTGCCCCTGTTATCATCAGCATCACCCCGATCACAAATATCCCAGAGCTCCTTGGTCTTGGTGAAAATCCTTTCCGCGAGCATCATGAGCTCAGCCTCGCGCATTAAAATAAAGATCGTCAAAACCTTTCCTTTACAACTTATTTTCATAAATGTATAATGCACCTGTTTTTCTGTTATAATGAATAAAATTATTAATATTCAAGAAGGGATTCTCCATGAAAAAGTTAAAGCTCGGATTACCCAAAGGAAGTCTTCAAGAAGCGACATTTGGCTTATTTGAGAAGGCCGGATTTAAGATCCGTGTTTCCAGCCGTTCGTATTTTCCTGTCATTGACGACGAGGAAATAGAAGTTGTGCTCTTGCGTGCCCAAGAGATGTCGCGTTACGTTGAGGATGAGGCACTAGACTGCGGCATTACCGGCGCGGATTGGATCGAAGAAAATGGGTCTAGCGTTGAGCACCTCGCGAACCTTTTGTACGCCAAGCAAAGTGCTTCGAAGGTGCGTTGGGTTTTAGCTGTTCCGGAAGAATCCTCGATGAAAACCGTCAAAGACTTGCAAGGCAAGCGTATTGCCACTGAGCTTGTGAAGGCGACGGAGAAATATTTGAAAAAAAATAAAGTGAGTGCGGAAGTTGAGTTTAGCTGGGGCGCAACAGAAGCAAAGGTGGCCTCAGGATTGGTCGACGCGGTCGTCGAGCTGACCGAGACCGGCAGCAGCCTTCGTGCTAATAAATTACGCATTGTATCGACGGTATGTGAGTCGACAACACAATTCATCGCTAATCGCAAAGCCTATAAGGATGCCTGGAAGAGAAAAAAGATGGAGCAGGTGATCATGCTTCTTAAAGGCGCTCTGGAGGCCGAAAATATGGTAGGCCTTAAGATGAACGCCAAAGAAAAAGATCTTAGCGAGATCCTCAAAGTTCTTCCCGCTTTACAAAATCCTACGATCGCACCGCTCGCTAAAGAAGGATGGGTGGCCATTGAGACTGTTATTTGCGAAGGAACTGTGCGCTTGTTGATCCCACGGCTAAAGGACGCGGGAGCGCAAGGAATTATTGAATATTCACTGAACAAGCTTATTTATTAAGCTTAACAAGAAAGGGTAGACATCATGCCTTGTGGAAAAAAAAGAAAGCGCAGGAAGATCGCGACGCATAAGCGTAAGAAGCGACGAAAGGCCATGCGCCATTTGAAGAAGCGCGATCACTAAACGTATCCGCCAAGAGTTCTTGGCGGATACGTTTGCTCTGCATGAATAGTGCGGAAAAAAAAGATCAACCTTACTTTACAGAACATATCATCATTAATGACTGTTTATTACCATAAAACATGCATGAAGGCATTTGCCTTTTGGTTGACGGGATTTTTTTGCCTTGGAGCGGTTTCTTTTGCTGCCGAGCAAGATACGAAAGCCGAAGCTCTAGCTCATTATACCATGGGTCTTCTCAATGAGTGGAACGAGACGGAAGATCAGGGCCTGGCGGAGTATGAGAAAGCCCTTAAATTGGATCCTCTTAGTTACGCTATTCATTTGCGTCTTGGGGTCGCTTATGGCCGCAGAGGACAATTTGATAAGGCAACAGAAGAGCTCAAGAAAGCTGCTGACCTCAACCCAGCGGATGTGGAAGCTCACTATTTGTTAGCGATCATTTATTCTTCTCAGGAAAATGATGAAAAAGCGAACGATGAATACGAGATCATTTTAAGGCGCGTTGCGGAGAAAAATCCTGAAAGCCCTGAGATCCCTGTCTTTCTGGGGCAGTTGTATTTTTCTGAAGGAAAGATCTCTGAGGCGATCGCTGAATTTGAAAAAGCGCTTCTTAAAAGCGGCCCTAGCGCAGAGCTGTATTCGATCTTAGGGTCGTTATATCTGGAGCTGCCGGATCGCGAGAAAGCCATTGCCTCTTTTAAGAAATCGATCGACCTGGATCCAAAAAACGATGGCAGTCTGAATTCTTTAGGTTACATGTACGCCGAAGACGGTCAGGATCTCGACGAGGCCGTAGCGTTGATCCAGCGCGCGCTCGATGTTGATCCCGAGAACGGGGCGTATTTGGATAGCTTAGGATGGGCTTATTATAAAAAAGGCGATCTGGACAAAGCTCGCCTTTTTCTGGAGCGTGCTTTAGGGTTTATCAAAGACCCTGTTATTTATGATCACCTTGGTGATACATATCAGAAAATGAATGATCTTGAGGCGGCTTTGCTTCATTGGAAAAGATCTCTAGATCTGTTGCCGCAACAAGAAAGCATTTTGCAAAAAATAGACAAAGCCGAAGACAGTATAAAAAAGCCTACAACGAATTAACAGCAGCGTTTTGTGTTTTATGAAAAGTATCTTTCTTCGTTCCCCAGCCAAACTTAACCTTGCCTTGAAAGTCTTAGGCAAGCGTCCAGACGGATATCATAATCTCTGCACACTTTTTGAGAAGATCACGCTACAGGATGATATGCGGTTTGTCGCAACAACTTCTGGCAAGATCCGCATCTATTGTCACCATCCAGCTGTCCCTCGGGGGCCGAAGAACCTTATTTTTAAGGCTGCGCGCATGTTGCAGGAGGATCTTGCGATCTCGCAAGGTGTTGACATCTATTTGACAAAGCGTATCCCTGTGGCTGCGGGGTTGGCCGGGGGGTCGAGTAACGCCGCCACAACACTGTTGGCCTTGGACAGGCTTTGGGGGCTTAACTTGTCAACGGCAAAACTTGTCAGATATGCAAAGCGCCTTGGCAGCGATGTCCCTTTATTTATATATAACTATAACTTTTGTATAGGAACAGAGCGTGGGGATCGTATCCGCGGGGTTAAAATAGGCGTAAAAATATGGCATATTGTTGTTACGCCACGGCTGAAAGTTTATTCGGGGGAAGTGTTTAGGGCGCTCAAAAGAGAGTTGACAAAAATAAGTGGTAATGCTAATATCCTAACTCGCGAATTGAGGAAAAACGATCTCCGAAAGGCGAGTCACTTCCTGTCGAATGATTTGGAGGCAGCTATTGTGCGCGTCCATCCACAACTTCGTATCATAAAGAACAATATTAAGCGGATTACAGGGCTCGATGTTTGTTTTTCGGGGAGCGGGCCGTCTATTTTTGGCTTAGTGTCGACACAGCGCCAAGCTCAAGCGATGGCGCGAAAATTGCGCCAGCATTATGTGCAGGTTGTCGTGGCACGAACGTTGTAAAAAGGTCGATCAAGGAGGAAGACAGCTCATGGAAATCACAGAGATCAGGGTATTCTTAAAGGACGGACAAGACAAAAAACTTAAAGCGTACACAACCGTAACGTTCGATAATTGTTTTGTTGTCCGCAATATCAAAGTGATCCAGTCGACGAATGGCTTTTTTATGGCTATGCCGTCGAGGAAAATGAAGTTTGCCTGCCCCAAATGCAATTTTAAGAATGAGGCGGGAGCGAAATTTTGCAGTCATTGCGGGGCCAAGCTGCCAGCGCACGATGTCACCAAACAACCCAGGGACGCCAAGGCTGATCATCGCGACATCGCGCATCCTGTGACAAAAGAATTTAGAGATTATTTGCAGAAAAAAGTTCTGGAAGCTTATGAGCAGCAAGTCACCAAAGGCGAGTCTTCACCACAAGAGCCTGGTGACCTGGGAGATGACGACGTTCTGTAAGAGATATTGCCCGGTGGTGTAATGGTAACACAGCAGAATTTGGATCTGCTTTTCCAGGTTCGAATCCTGGCTGGGCAACTTGTTTTGGCGATGGAGTTCGCCGTTAACCGTCCTTGAAGGGCTGATAACTCCTACAGAGATAGGGGAGGGTTAACGTTAATGCAAAAAGTTCTTTGGATTGGCTTGGGTGGAGGATTAGGGACCATATTGCGCTATGTAGTTTCGAGCATGGACTACCGATTTTCGCAGGGAGTTTTTCCTATCAGCACCTTTGTTGTGAACGTAACGGGATCTCTGGTGATCGGTTTTTTGTGGGGGTTCTTTGAAAGAGTAGACGTAGGATCGGGGGTTCGTCTGTTCATTTTGATTGGCATTTTAGGCGGCTACACAACGTTCTCTACTTTTGCATTAGAAAATTTGAATTTGTTACGAGATGGCGAGATCAGGATTGCTATGGCGAATATTCTTGTAACAAATCTTTTAGGACTTGCGGCTGTTTTTTTAGGGTTTAATATGGCGCGGATGCTTTTTAAGACATGGTAGAGCGCGAGGAGTTCTTGATGAAGAAGACCGAAGAGGGAATGCTTCTAAGGATTTTTGTCGGAGAGGCTGACAGCTATCAAGGTAAAGCACTTTACGAGCAAATCGTTCTAAAAGCAAAAGCGTTAGGTTTGTCAGGCGCCACTGTTTTGCGCGGTATTATGGGGTTTGGCGCGGATAGCCGGATGCACACTTCAAAATTGTTAAGCCTTTCAGAAAATTTGCCCTTGGTGATCGAGATTATTGACAACGAAGAGAATTTGGATAAATTTATGCCGTTCTTAAATGAAGCTATGGCGGAAGGGCTTATGACCTTAGAAAAAGTCAGGGTTGTGAAATTCCACGCTCCTTCATCGACGAATAAAAGTTAATTTTATGGCACGCATACGAACGATTATTTTGGCGGCAGGAAAAGGCACCCGGATGAAATCCGACTTGCCAAAAGTGTTGCACCCTGTTTGCGGCCAGCCCATGGTGGATTATGTGCTGGATCTTGCGCGGGCTGTTAGTTCTTTGACCTATATTGTTGTTGGGCATCAGGCGGAAAAGCTTTGTCATCATGTTGGCACGCGCGCCAAGGTGGTTCATCAGAGAAAACTTTTGGGTACGGCTGATGCGATCAAGTCTGTTGCGTCGCAGCTCAAAGGTTATGCGGGTGATGTAGTTATTCTATGCGCCGATGCTCCGCTTTTAACCAGGCAAAGCCTCCAGCGGTTATTAAAAGCGCATCGTAAAGCAAGAGCGGTAGGCACGGTATTGACAGCTATTGTTCCTGACGCAGCGCATTACGGCCGCATCGTACGTGATGCAATGGGTTGCGTGGTGGCGATCCGGGAAGAAAAAGACGCGAGCGCTGAAGAGAAGCTGGTTAACGAAATTAACACAGGCGTTTATTGTTTTCAAGCCAAAGAGCTTCTTGCCGGCTTAGCAAAGATCAAAGTTAACCAAAAGAAAAAAGAATATTATCTGACAGATATTATTGCGATCTTAAAAGGCCAAGGCAAAATTATTGCCGCTGCGACGCTTGACGATGCCAGAGAAGGCCTGGGGATCAATACACGCAAAGATCTGGCTGCTGCCGACGCCATTATGCGTCAGCGTATTTTAGAGAAGTTTATGGCCAACGGCGTGAGCATTGTCGATCCGGCAACAACGTATATTGACAGTGGTGTAAAAATTGGGCGAGACACGGTGATCCGTCCTTGCTCAGTGATCGAAAAAGATGTTGTGATCGGAAAACGTTGTGCGGTCGGCCCGTTTTGTCATGTACGGCCCAAGACGCGTATCAAAGATGATGCCCAAGTTGGTAATTTTGCCGAGATCTCGCGGTCAACCCTTGGGTCGAAAAGCTTGATGAAACATTTTAGTTTTGTAGGCGACGCGACCATTGGGAGAAATGTTAATATTGGCGCAGGCGTTGTCACGGCCAATTATGATGGGAAGAATAAGAATAAAACTTTTGTTGCCGATGGTGCATTTATCGGGTCTGATTCTATTCTTGTAGCTCCGGTCACGATAGGGGCCAAGGCGATCACCGGCGCTGGATGTGTTGTGACAAAGGGTAAAAGAATTCTTAGAGGGCAAGTGATCGTTGGCGTGCCTGGAAAAATTATACAAAGAAGGAAAGCCTTATGAGCGAAATATCTATTATCACAGGGAATGCAAATCAAAAACTTGCCCAAGAAATTTGTGAGCAACTCGGGATTAATTTGACGGAGGCTCTCGTCAGTCGTTTTAGTGAAGGCGAGATCCGCGTGAAGATCGAAGGGAATGTCCGCGGCAAGGATGTCTTTATCGTTCAACCGACATGTCGTCCGGTGAACGACAATTTTATGGAATTATTGATTCTTATCGACGCGGTCAAGCGAGCGTCCGCCAGGCGTGTTACAGCAGTTATTCCTTACTACGGATATGCGCGTCAAGACCGCAAGGATCAGCCTCGCGTTCCGATCACGGCGAAACTTGTGGCGAACTTGATCACATCTGCAGGAGCTAGCCGTGTATTGACTATGGACTTGCATGCAAGCCAGATCCAGGGGTTTTTTGATATTCCGGTAGACCATTTGTACGCGATCAATACGATCTGTGAATATTTTCTGGATAAAGAAATTAAGGACCTTGTCGTCGCTTCTCCGGACGTGGGCGGTATCCGTATGGCACGGGCTTATGCCAAGAAGCTTTCGGCAGGCCTTGCGATCGTTGATAAGCGACGTGAAAGCCCTGAAAAGACAGAGGTCATGCATATTTTAGGTGAAGTTAAAGATAAGAATGTTGTCTTGGTCGATGATATTATTGCGACCGGCAGTTCATTGGTAGAAGCGATCGAAGAGCTTAAGCGTCGCGGGGCTCGGGATGTTTATGCGGCTGTCAGTCATGGTGTTCTTTCAGGGGATGCGTTACCCAGGATCCAGAATTCAAAATCTTTAAAAGAAGTTGTGATCACCAATAGTATTCCGTTGCCGGATCCTGAGAAAAATCCGAAGGTGCGTGTTTTAAGCATTGCACCGTTATTGGCAGAAGCTATCAAACGTATCCACGATGAAAAATCTATCAGTTGTTTGTTTTTTTAATTCATTAAAAAGTTGAAACAATCATAACAAGAAAGTAGGTTATAAGGTAAAATGGAAGAAATTAAACTCGATGTTCAGCTTCGGGCCGAGCTAGGAAAATCAGGCTCAAAAAAAGTACGCAGAGCTGACGGCATTCCGGCGATCATTTACGGCGGAAAACAAAAGCCTGCCAATGTCACAGTTGATCGTAGAAGCTTTGAGCGCATTACGCGGTCTCATCGCGGCGAAAGCATTATTTTTCACATTGCCGTCCTTGACAAGGATCAGAAAGTTCAGGATTATCCTGCCATTATTAAAGAAATGCAGCATAATCCTGTCAGCGATGCCATTACGCATATTGATTTTGCTCGTATTTCTTTGAAAGAAAAGATTGAAGTGAAGGTTCCGATCAATGTTCAAGGTGAAGCGATCGGCGTCAAGAAGGATAACGGTGCCCTTGAGCATCATTTGTGGGAATTGAAGATCGTGTGTTTGCCGACACAAATTCCGCAGCATATCGATATCGATGTTTCACGCCTGGAGCTTAATCAGGCCATTTTTGTGCGCGATTTAATTTTGCCGGAAGGTGTCGTCGCGCACCATGACCCGGACACATCTATTGTTTCTGTTGTGCCGCCGATGAAAGAAGTTGAGGTAAAGCCTGAAGGCGAACAAGTCGCTCAAGAGCCTGAAGTCACAAAAGAGAAGAAGAAGGAAGAACCTGCTGAAGGTCAACCTGCAGCGTCTAAGGCCAAAGAGGCAAAAGAAGCCAAAGGATAATAACGAAGGTTCATTGCTTGTTGCGCGATCATTTGATAGTAGGGCTAGGCAATCCTGGCAAAGAATATGCAACAACGCGACACAATGCAGGCTTTTTAGTCGCGCAGCGTATTGCTGATCTTTTTCATATGGAGTTCATCCGCAGTGGTAAATATCATGGCTTGCTCGCGCAAGGCATGATAGAAGAAGAAAAGGTTTATCTTCTTTTACCAACGACGTACATGAACGTCTCGGGTGTAGCGGTCAAGGCCTTTGTTGCTGAGAAAAAGATCGCGCTGGAAAACGTCTTGGTCATTTGTGATGATTTTCAGCTACCTTTTGGGGAATTGCGTTTTCGACCTAAAGGAAGCGCGGGAGGGCATAACGGATTGGCCTCTGTGATAGAGCAGTTGCAGACGCAGGATGTTCCGCGGTTGCGGCTAGGTATAGGTAGCCCAAAGAGTAAAGATCAAGTCACGGATTTTGTGTTGTCAGAGTTTAAGACATCGGAAAAGAAACAACTCGTTGAAATTATTGATCGGGCAGCTAGCGGCTGTCGGTCATTTTTAGTATCGGGAATAAGCCACACCATGGCTGAGTTTAACAAAAAGAGTAAGAAAGAGGAAACAACAAGATGAAAAAGTATGAAATTGCGATGATCCTTGATGGGCAGCTGGGCAAGGATGAAAAAGATGCCATCGTCAAGAAGGTCACGGATGCCATTGCGAAAGCCGGCGGCAAGGTGATTAATAACCAAGTTTGGCTGGCAAAGCAGAAGTTCGTCTTTAAAATTAAGCGGCATACAGAAGGAACCTATTACTTGCTTAATATCGAAGCTGAAGGCAGCGCTGTTCTTAAGATTCGACAGGCGCTGGCTCTCAATGAAGACGTACTGCGTTTTCTTATTACGATCGTTGAATAAAAAGGTGAAGGAGAAAAAAGTCTATGGCGAGTTTGAATAAAGTTTTTCTGATCGGGAATTTGACCAAAGATCCAGAGTTGCGTTATACGCCGAACGGTGTGGGTGTCGTGAATCTGCGCATTGCTGTGAATCGTCGCTTTCGCGATCGTGCTTCTAGCGAGCTTAAGGAAGAGACATGTTTTTTAACAGTGACAGCTTGGGATAAGCAAGCTGAAGCGTGTAATCAATATTTAAAAAAAGGAAGCCCTATTTTTGTCGAAGGGACGTTGCAGTCGCGCTCATGGGAAGCCAACGGTCAAAAACGAAGTACGATCGAAGTCCGTGCTGAGCGAGTACAATTTTTAGGGTCTGCGAAAGATTCTGGAGCAAAAATGGCAGAAGATGAAACGGCAGCTCCGGCCGATGAACATGTGAAGCCTGAGAATATTTCTTGGGATGAAGAAGAAAACGTTGCTTAACGATAAAGGATGATATTATGAGAAAACCAGAACGAAAAGAACACAAAGGTAAAGAAAAACGAGAAAGAATCCGCAGGCCGCGCGCAAAAGTTTTAACTTCCGCGGATATCAGGATCGATTATAAGAATTTAGAGCTTCTTCATAAGCTGACAACGCCCAGCGGTAGAATTTTATCACAGCGTTTTACTGGCGCGACATCGCGTCAGCAGAGAGAACTCACACAAGCGGCAAAAAGAGCAAAATATTTGTCTCTGCTCTCTGTGGGCAATTCAGGAAAGAGGTTTTAATTATGAAAGTTATACTCTCTCAAGATGTTCCTTCCGTTGGTAAGGTTGGCGATGTCGTTACGGTCAAAGAAGGATTCGCGCGAAATTTTTTGATTCCCCAGCAGAAAGCTTGTGTTGCCACCGCTGAAAATCTTAAGCGTATCGAAAAGATTCAGGCGAAGCATAAAAGCGAACAAGAACGCTTAAAGGCTGAGGCGCAAGAATTTGCGAAGAAGCTATCGGGTGTTTCGTGTACGATTAGCGTTGAGGTGAATGATCTGGAAAAGCTTTATGGCGCCGTGAGCGATGCAGAAATCATCAAAGCTCTCAAAGACGAGGGATTTGATATTGATAAAAAGATGATCATTGTTGAAAAACCATTAGAAGAGCTAGGTATTTTTGAAGTCGGTATTAAGCTTCATCCTGAAGTTGTCGCGAAGATCAAAGTATGGGTGACCAAGAAATAAAAGTTGCGCCGAAGCTCAAGGATTCTCCGCTATCAGAGTACGAAGGCAAGATGGCGCCGCAGAATCTCGAGGCTGAAAAATCCGTCTTAGGATCAATGATCATTGATCAGGACGCGATCGGGATGGCTGTTGAAATTTTGGATGATTCGTACTTTTATAATCCCGCGCATCAAAAGATCTTTGCGGTGATCCTGAAGCTTTACAATGAGCAAAAAAATGTCGATCTGATCACGCTTTCGGACGAGTTGAAGTCACAAGGGATTTTAGAGGGCGTGGGCGGGGTAAGCTACTTGACCCTGTTGATCGATCTCGTTCCTTCGGCGGCTAATGTCGAGTATTACGCAGGTATCGTTAAAGAAAAAAGTATTCAACGCCAGCTTATCCGCAACGCCACGCAGATCCTTAATGAAAGTTATCATCCCGGCGTTGATATTGACGAGTTGGTGGATGGTGCGGAGCAGCTGATCTTCCAGATCGCCACAGCCCGCGAGCGTCAAAAAGCCGTTCACATCAAAGAGCTTATTAAAGAAACCATCCAGACGATCGACAATCTGTATCAAAAGAAGGAATATGTGACCGGTGTTCCAACCGGGTTCTTTGAATTTGATAAAATGACCTCTGGCTTGCAGCGGTCCGACCTGGTCATTGTTGCAGGACGCCCCTCCATGGGAAAGAGTGCTTGGGTCATGAACGTGGCGGAGCATGCGGCTGTTGAAAATCGCATTGGTGTGGCTGTTTTCAGTCTTGAAATGTCTAAGGAACAGCTGGTGCAACGCATGTTGTGTTCGCACGCGCGTGTTGATGCGCATAATGTACGCACGGGATATCTTTTGCCATCAGATTGGCCAAAGCTGACAGCTGCGGCTGGCAAGCTTTCTGCAGCACCGATTTTTATTGATGATACCCCAGCGATCTCTGTTCTTGAGCTGCGCACAAAAGCCCGACGATTAAAAGCCGCTCATGATATCCAATTGATCATTGTCGATTATTTACAGCTGATGCGCGGTACGCAGCGGTCAGAAAGCCGTCAGCAGGAAATTTCGGATATTTCTCGGTCTCTCAAGGCTTTAGCCCGCGAGTTACGTGTTCCCGTGATCGGGATCAGTCAGCTGTCGCGCGCCGTTGAAAGCCGTCAAGATCATCGTCCGCAGCTATCGGATCTGCGCGAATCGGGCGCTATCGAGCAAGACGCGGATCTGGTTGTTTTGTTGATGCGTGAAGAATATTATTTTCAAACGGAAGAAAACAAAGGCATTGCTGAGCTGATCATCGCCAAACAGCGTAATGGCCCTACGGGGACTATCAAGACGACGTTTATCAAAGAATATATGAAGTTCGAAAATTTGGCCCAATCTCAAGGATAACAAAAGGGAGAGAAAATGAAGAAAATCGCATTAACAGCTCTGTTTATTTTTAGTCTTGTTTCTTTCGGTACGGCGCAAGAGTCGGCCTCGACGCCTGCCCAGCCCGCCACGGAAGCCTCTGTCAATAGCGAGCAACCTGTGGCGCAAGAAACTCCGAGCGTTGCCGTACAAGATGCCGTAGCAGAGACCCCTGCGTTAAAACCTGAGGATTTTCGTTCTGAAATAGGCAAAACGGTCAAGGCGGTTGATATTCAGGGAAATAAAACGATCGGCATGACAACCATTCTTTCGAAGATCAAAACACGTGTTGGTGATGCTTATTCGTCCAACGTGGTGAGCGATGATATCAAGCGTCTTTATAATACCGGATATTTTTCCGATATCACCGTTGAAACAGAGGATGTCAGCGGCGGGTTAAAGGTCAAGATCAATCTTGCTGAAAAACCTGTTATCAAAAAGATCACATTTTCCAAGACGCGATATTATAGTGCCCGTAGCTTGGAACTTAAGATCAAAAGCAAAAAAGGACGTTTTTTTGATCGCCGTAATCTTAAGGAAGATGAGAGAATTATTAAAGAGCTATACGCCAAGAAGGGCTTGACCAACGCTACCGTAGAAGCGGATACAGAGATCGACACAGCCAATAATGGAGCGACCATTCATTATGTTGTGCAAGAAGGTGAACGCGTTAAGATCAAAAAGATCAATTTTTCTGGAAACGCGTCATTTAAATATAAAAGATTATTAAGCGTTATCAAGACCCGCGCAGATAGTTTGTTTAATTCCGGATATCTCAAGGAAGACATCTTGGAAGAAGATATGGTGCGCTTGAAGATGTTCTATGCCAATGAAGGCTTTCTCGACGCGACAGTGAGCCACATCCTTGAAAAGGCTCCCAAGTCAAAGCTGATCATCAATATTCAGATCAATGAGGGCAAACGTTATTATTTGGGAAATTTGAGCGTTGAAGGAGAGCTGAAGGTTTTAACCAAAGAAGAGATCCTCAAGACCTTTAAGGAGCTCAAAAAGGACGGCATCTTTACTCAGGAAAAACTAGAAAAGGATGTCGCGGATGTTAATTCGGCCTATTTTGACAAAGGCTATATTTTCGCCGAGACCAAAGAATCAACATCTATTAATTCTGAAACAGGTAAAGTGGATGTACGCTTGGATATCACGGAAGGCGAGATCGCCTATGTTAACAAAGTAAAGGTCGAAGGCAATAATCGCACGCGCGATATTGTTATTCGCCGCGAGGTACGTTTAAATCCTGGTGATACGTTTGACGGGACAAAGCTACGTCGGACCAAGGAGCGCCTAAAGAATTTAGGATATTTCGAAGAAATTAATTATGATATCCAGGATACGCAATATCCTAATAAGAAAGACCTGGTCGTGCAGGTCAAGGAATCTAAGACCGGAAGCCTTAGCTTTGGTGGCGGGTACAGCACGGTCGATCAGCTTGTCGGATTCATTGAAGTTCAGCAGAAAAATTTTGATTTTACCAATTGGCCTTCTTTCACTGGCGGTGGCCAAAATTTAACCGTGAGAGGCGAGGTCGGCTCCATCCGCAATAATGCGATCTTAAGTTTTACGGAACCATGGATCTTTGATATGCCTATTTCCGGCGGATTTGATCTTTATCGCAGCCGCATTAGCCGCGAATCAGACGCGGGTTATGCGTATGATGAAGCACGTACCGGCGGGGATCTGCGCTTTGGCAAGGAGTTAAGCGAATATCTTTCGGCCAATACAACATATCGCCTGGAAGAGATCGAGATCGATAATTTCGCTGATGGTGTGAGCAGCGAATTGACGCGTGAAGGCGGAAAGAACACCATTAGTAGTTTAAGCTTCGGCCTTACGCATGATTCTCGCGACGATGTCTTTAATCCTTCCCGAGGACTTTTGTTGGGAGGCACCTTTGACATTGCCGGAGGCGCTTTAGGCGGTGATAAGGATTTCTATCGTTTAAAAGTGAAGGGAAGCTATGACTTTCCTTTGGCAGGCGGATCCGTTCTGGAGTACCGCTTAAGAGCTGGTGTTGTTGATTCGTATGGCGACTCAAGCTATGTTCCGATCTATGAAAGATTCTTCGCTGGTGGCGCATATACGATCCGTGGGTATAATGAGCGTAAGGTCGGCCCCTTGGACCCTGACTCCAACGATCCTATTGGTGGTGATAGCATGTTGATCAGCAATATTGAATACATTATTCCTGTTGTTGATTTTATCAAGGTCGCGGCTTTCTTCGATTCTGGTAATGTTTGGCCTAAGATCGGCGATTTTGGTGATGGTGGTTTTAAGTCAGGTACAGGGTTAGGGTTGCGCGTCAAGACACCGATCGGTCCCATTAATTTGGATTATGGTTATCCTTTGAATGATGAGCCCGGGGAGGAAACACGCTCAGGAAAGTTTTATTTTAGTATTAGTCGGTCATTTTAACACTTATAAGGAGGACACATGAAAAGACGTATTTGTACATTTTGGCTTGTTATTGCTTTAACGTTTTGTTTTGCTCAGGCAAGCTTCGCGCAGAGCGGCGCTTTGAAAATAGGGTATGTGAACCTAACCATTATTTTTGACAAATACCAGAAGACGGTGGACTACGATAAAGTCCTTGAGCAGAAGAGTACAGAGTATAAAAAGCAGCGCAATGATCTTGTGGCGAAGATCCAGGAAGCTGAGCGAAAGATCACCTTATTAAAGGAAGAAGAACGCATTAAGGTCGCCCAGCAGATCGAGAAGGACAAGCAAGCGCTTATGGATTTTGATCAGAAGAACCAGACCGAGCTACGCAAGGACCGCGATGATAAAATCCGCGAGATCTTACTTGAGATCGAGTCTGTTGTGAAAGCGTATGCACAGAAAGAAAAATACGACATTATTTTAAACGACCGCGTTCTTATTTACGGCGCCGAGTCTTTTGATTTAACCCAAAAAGTTCTGGATTCTCTAAACGCAGCGGCCCCGAAGAAATAAACTTTATTGCTCATGCAAAAAACTATCGAGGAGATTGCGCAACATCTTGGCGGCAAGGTTCAAGGTGATGCAAAGACTGTCATCCGCGGGATTTCTGGTATCAAGGAAGCCTGCGCGGGTGATATTACATTCGTTGCGAATGTAAAATATTTTCCTCTCGTTGAAACAACAAAAGCTTCTGCGATCATTGCACCGGAGGGCACTAACGCTTTCGGGAAGAATTTGATCATTGTCGATAACCCATCCCTTGCATTTGCCAAGATCGCTTCTTTTGTGGTCGGTGAGCAGGAGCATCATGTAAAAGGTATTCATCCTACGGCGATCATTGCAACGAATGCTCAGATCGGGCAACAAGTGAACATTGGCGCCTACACGGTCATTGAAAACAAAGCTGTCATTGGCGATGGTACGACCATCTATAGCGGTTGCTTTGTTGGGCGCGAGACCACGATAGGTAAGAAATGCCTTGTCTATCCTAACGTTGTGATCCGGGAGCGCACATTGATCGGGAATCAGGTTATTGTTCATTCCGGAACGGTGATCGGCGCAGATGGATTTGGCTTTGCTGATGTGGAAGGCGTGCACCACAAGATCCCGCAAGTGGGTATTGTCGTGGTTGAAGACGATGTTGAGATCGGTGCCAATGTGACGATCGACCGCGCGCGTTTTGATAAAACGATCATCGGACAAGGGACAAAGATCGACAACTTAGTGCAGATCGCCCATAATGTCATTATTGGCCGCCATTGTATCATCGTTTCGCAAACAGGTATTTCTGGAAGCGTGGAAGTGAAGGAAGGTGCGATCTTGGCGGGTCAATCCGGCATTGCCGGGCATTTGACCATCGGTGAAGGCGCCATCGTCGCCGCACAGGCAGGTGTCACAAAGTCTGTTCCGGCTAAAACATTTGTATCCGGCTATCCGGCAAAACCTCACGACAGAGCAAAAAAAGTTAATGCGGCATTGCAGCGGTTACCGGAGTATGTTAAGACTATTCAAGAATTAAAAGAAAAGATCATTGCCTTAGAAAGCAAGATCAACAATTCCTAATATGACGATGAAACAAAAAACCATTCAGAAAGAAACGTTTGTTCAGGGCAAGGGGTTGCATTTAGGGCAAGACACCAAGGTTGTCTTTAGGCCTGCCCCGGTCAACAGCGGTATTTGCTTTGTGCGTGTGGATCTGCCCGGGAGTCCTTCCATTAGGGCGGAATATAAGAATGTCGTCCAGGATAAAGCGCTCTCGCGATGCACGTCGCTAGTTAGCGGTGATGCAATCGTGCATACTGTTGAGCATGTCATGGCGGTTTTGTGCGGACTTGAGATCGATAATTTGATCGTTGAAATTAACGGTGAAGAGCTTCCAGGACTTGATGGCAGTGGGCGCGATTATTATAATGCGCTTGAGAAAAGCGGTTTTGTCGAGCAAGATGCTGAACGTCAATTTATCGATATCCGCGAACCTATCTATATTGAAGAAAATGAATCTTCTCTTTTAGCCACGCCCGCGCCAGATTTCAAGGTGTCTTATCTTTTGAATTATCCTCATCCTGTCTTAGGGTCACAATTTTTTAGTCAAAGCATTACACGAGAGAGTTTCGAGAAAGAGATCGCGCCTTCGCGCACATTTTGTCTTGAAGCTGAGGCCCAGGCACTTCAAAGCCAAGGGCTAGGGCAGGGAGCGGATTATGCCAACACGCTTGTGGTTACAGACAAGGGTGTCAAGGATAACAAGGTGCGTTTTTCAGACGAATTTGCTCGTCACAAGGTGTTGGATTTTGTTGGGGATCTATATCTTTTGGGCAGGCCCGTGCGAGGGCATATTTTAGGTGTCAAGAGCGGACACCGCCTAAATCGTAAACTACTTTTGAAGATCGCTGAGCAGTATGAAAAATACGAGAAAAGATTTACACCCAAAGCGCATGAATATGCGACAAAGACCGTCATTGATATTAATGGGATCCGCAAAATCCTCCCTCACCGCTATCCATTTTTATTGGTAGACCGCGTTATTGATCTTCAACCTGGAAAACGTGCGGTGGCGATCAAGAATGTCACGGCAAATGAATCATTTTTTCAGGGACATTTTCCGGATAAGCCTGTCATGCCAGGGGTTCTCATGGTTGAGGCGATGGCGCAAGTTGGCGGCATTGCTGTTCTGACCGATATTGAGAACAAAGACAAGCTTGCTTTGTTTATGGCGATCGATAATGTAAAATTCCGCAAAGTCGTTGAGCCAGGCGATCAGCTTGTTTTTGAAGTAGACGTTTTAAGATGCAAATCGCGTATTGCTCAAGTTAAGGGCATTGCGAAAGTTGATGATAAAGTTGTCGTTGAAGCAGACTTGATGTTTTCTTTTACAGATATTGCATATCTTCAGGGGTAATATATGTCTATCCATTCCACAGCCGTTGTTCATCCTAAGGCCAACATGGCAAGTGATGTTACTGTCGGTCCGTATACGATCATCGGCGAGAATGTTACTTTAGCTTCAGGAGTTAAAATCGGCGCACATTGCGTTATCGAGGGCCATACGTCCATCGGCAAGGACTGCGAAGTTTTTACCGGCGCTGTGGTAGGCAGCATTCCTCAGGATAAGAAATTTAAGCGGGAAGAAAAAACATATCTTGTGATCGGTGAAAATAATATTATCCGTGAATATGTCACGATCAATCCTGGAACCGGGGAGGGCGGCAAGACGCAAATTGGCAACAACAATCTTTTGATGGCCTATTCTCATGTAGCGCATGATTGTATTGTTGGTGACAATTGTACGCTTGCGAATGTGGGAACGCTCGCAGGCCATGTAACACTGGAAGATAATGTTGTTATCGGCGGCTTGACGGCGATCCATCAATTTGTACGGCTAGGCAAGCTTTCTATTGTCGGAGGTTGTTCCAAAGTCGTTCAAGATATTCCTCCTTTCTCAACTTGCGATGGCCATCCGGCACGCGTGTACGGGCTCAATCTTGTGGGGCTTAAGCGTGCAGAATTTAAATCAGATGCGGTTCGCGCCCTGAAACAAGCATTCAAAATACTTTTTTTCTCGGAACTCATCAAGACGAAGGCGGTTGAAGAGGTCAAGCGCCAAGTTTCTTTAACTCCTGAAATTGAACATCTCTTGCATTTTGTGCAAACCTCCCAAAGAGGATTGTGTAGCTAATGTCGCAAGACAAGAAAATTTTAGGCCTCATCGCCGGTAACGGCAAATTCCCATTTTTATTTGCCCAGCAAGCCCGTCGCCAGCATTTTAAAGTTGTCGCTGTCGCGATCAAAGGTGATACATCTTTTCTTCTCCCATCTTTCGTTGATAAAATTTTTTGGGTTGGGCCAGGAGAGTTGAATCGGCTTTTTTCTTTTTTTAAGAATGAAGGTGTGCATCAGGTTGTCATGGCAGGGCAGGTTAGCCCATCCAATCTTTTTAATGATCGCCTAGCCATTGACGAAGAATTTCGTAAAGTTTTTGATGCGCTTCAGGACCGCAAGGCGGATACGATCTTTTCGGCGGTTGCTGATAAATTAAAAAGCAACGGCATGGAGTTATTGAATTCAACGTTTTTGTTGTCCGAGCATATGGCTCCCAAGGGAACAATGACAAAACGTGGCCCCAGCGAAGGTGAGTTGGCTGATATTGAATTCGGGAGCACGATCGCAAAATTGATGGGGGGCATCGACGTGGGGCAGACCGTTGTCGTTAAAGATAAAGCGATTGTTGCGATCGAGGCGATGGAGGGAACGGATAGGACCATCTTGCGTGGTGGCGCTATCGCACGCCAGAAGGCTGTGGTGGTGAAGATGAGCAAGCCTAAGCAAGATACGCGATTTGATATTCCTGTCATCGGCCCGCGCACGATTAAAAACATGATCAAAGTGAAAGCATCTTGCCTGGCTGTTGAAGCAGAAAAAACATTGATCATTGATATCGATCAATGTGTTGCATTGGCCAATCAACACAAAATTTGCATTGTCGCAGCGTAAAACAGGCAACAATGTTCTCTTATGATGCCCTTTCTTGAGAAATTTTTAAGTGATTTAAGCAACATGGTTTGGGGTCCGGCTATGTTGTTTTTTCTTTTTGGAACACATATTTTTCTCACCTTCCGGCTCAAATTTATCCAGCGATATACATTTCAAGCGATCAAGCTTTCTTTTGAGAAACATCATGAAGGCGATGGGGATGTTAGCCATTTTGGCGCTTTAGCTACGGCGCTCGCCGCGACCGTCGGCACAGGCAATATCGTTGGCGTTGCCACAGCCGTTGCGGCTGGTGGCCCAGGCGCTGTTCTCTGGATGTGGCTTACAGGATTCTTTGGCATTGCCACGAAATACGCTGAGGCATTATTATCCGTTAAATTTCGCATCATGAATAAAAAAGGCCAGATGTCCGGTGGTCCGATGTATGTCTTAGAGCGCGGCATGAAGAATAAGGGATTGGCTGTGGCGTTCGCATTCTTAACAGCGATCGCTGCATTCGGTATCGGGAACACGGTGCAGGCGAATTCTATTGCAGCTTTAGCCAAAGAAACTTTTGGATTGTCTCCCTGGGTCACAGGGATCACGATCACTATTTTTACGGGCTTTGTGATCTTAGGCGGGATCCATTCTATCACCCGTATGTGTGAGCGTTTAGTACCCTTCATGATGATTTTTTACATTATTGGATGCGTTGCGCTGCTTTTCATTGGATGGAAGACAGTGCCAGAAACTATTCGATTGATCGTGACAAGTGCTTTTACAGGACAAGCCGCCGTCGGAGGATTTCTGGGGGCTGGACTAAGGGAAGCGATGCGTTTTGGTATTGCACGAGGGCTTTTTTCTAATGAATCGGGCATGGGAAGTGCGCCCATTGTGGCGGCAGCGGCCAAGACAAGCAACCCCGTGCGCCAAGCCCTTGTTTCTTCTTCGGGGACATTCTGGGATACGGTCGTTGTTTGCGCCTTGACAGGGCTTGTCCTTGTCAATTCTGGGGAATGGATGCATGGCCTCAATGGCGCAGCGCTAACGAAAGCGGCGTTTGCGCGCCTTGATGTTATCGGGCCGATCGTTTTAACCGTTGGGCTTTTCACCTTTGTTTTGTCCACGATCCTGGGTTGGTCCTATTACGGAGAAAAGGCTGTGGAGTATCTTTGGGGGCACAAGGCTGTCACGCCCTATCGCTATTTATGGGTTATCGCGGTCATGATCGGTTCTGTAGCGACCTTGCCGGTTGTTTGGTCGTTTGCAGATGTTGCCAATGCGTTGATGGCTATCCCAAATCTTATTGCTTTGTGGGCGTTAAATGATGTTTTAGTAAGCGAAACGAAGAAACATCTTTGGGCTAAGAAATAAGGGTTTTTCAAGTTTTTCTAAGTAAAATCCTCCCTTCTTACGTATAAATCCAGAAACATAAGACATTTATTGACAATAGCTTGGATGTGTCATATCATGTCACTAATTCTTATTAATTAAATAAAGATAGAGATTTTGTATGCAATTGACAGTTCGCGATGTATCAGATTTATTAAATGTTTCGGAAAGAACAATTTATCGATGGATCAAGCAAGAGGCTATCCCTGCGTATCGCATTCATGATCAGTATCGTTTTAATCGTGCTGAGATCTGGGAATGGGCGACTGCAAAGCGCATGCCTGTTTCCCCGGAAATTTTTAAAGAGTCTGGCGAAAAAGAGGATCTGTTGCCTGTGAGCCTTGCGGAATCTTTGCGATCGGGAGGAGTCCACTATCGTGTGGAGGGGCAAGATAAAGAGGCCGTTCTGCGGTCTGTGGTGCAAGTGCTGCATTTGCCGCCAGAAGCGGATCGAGCGTTCTTATTACAAGGTTTGTTTGCGCGAGAAGCTTTGGGGTCGACGGGTGTTGGTGAAGGCATTGCTATTCCGCATGTCCGCAACCCGATTGTTCTGCAAGTGCCACGCTCTATTATTTCTTTATGTTTTTTAGAAAAACCAATTGATTTTGGCGCGCTTGATGGTAAACCCGTGCATGCGATCTTTATGCTGATCAGCGCAACGGTGCGTGGGCATTTACGGACACTTTCAAGATTAGCTTTCGCGTTCAAAGATGAGAGCTTAAAGCAATTGATTCTGAATCACGGATCACGAGAGGCGATACTTCAGGAGCTTGAGCGCGTTGATGGGCAGCTCAAAGACGCTCATTAAAGTGCATTTTCATGAGATTTGTTCGCAGGATATCATATCGATATCCTGCCTCATGACAAGGATATAAGGTAGAAAGCGTAGATTACATATGTTCTTTTTTTTGATGGCCATTGGCATACTTTTAGGTGGCGGCGTACTTGCCCTTTTGCTTAACGGTAAGCCTCGTTTGTCCGGCACGGTCGCTGTAGCGACAACCTGTGTTGCGGCCGTTCTGGGAATGATCCCTTCTTTGACGGTTCTGCTAACCGGAAAAACCCTGTCGTATGTCTTTGCGTGGCCCCTGCCGTATACATTATTTTCTGCTGTCATTGATCCGTTAGCCGCATTTTTCTTGTTCATTATTTTCTCTTTTTCATTTTTAGCAGCTATCTATGGCCAGCAATATCTTCAGCCGTGGGAGGGGAAGAAACCTTTAGGCCTAAGCTGGTTCTTTTTTAACACATTGATCGCCTCGATGGCGTTAGTGGTTGCGGCGCAGAATGTCATTCTTTTTCTGATTTCCTGGGAAACGATGGCGCTGGCATCATTCTTTCTGGTCGTGTTTGAGGATGAGGACGAGAAAGTTCGTCGAGCTGGTACGATCTATCTTGTCGCGACGCATCTGGGAACAGCTTTCCTCATCGTTTTCTTTCTTCTGCTGTTCCCGGTAAGCGCCGGGTTAGATTTTTCTACGCAAGCTGTCCTCACTCCCGGCATGGCATCGCTGCTTTTTATTCTTGCAGTTGTGGGGTTTGGGACAAAAGCGGGGTTAGTTCCTTTTCATGTTTGGCTACCTGAAGCACATCCTTGCGCCCCCAGCCATGTTTCTGCGCTGATGTCGGCGGTGATGATCAAGATGGGAATT